>AUXO014641486.1_pt1 | contig 17774 bp, 17 predicted proteins | sample 768731 | NCBI WGS metagenome assembly AUXO01 (sample SAMN02715735, study PRJNA202380) | gut metagenome | biome: sheep rumen | host: Ovis aries | place: New Zealand: Palmerston North
TTTTCTTTTTTTCTAATCCTTATTTTGAATATATTTTTAATTTAAATAGTATTAATAACATAATTTAAATCCATGCAAAGTGGTAGAATTAATAAATTTGACAATATGAAGGGATTGGCAATTTTCATGATTGTCCTGTGGCACCTTGACAGTCTGGAGGTTATTGATCCTAACATTCGTAAATTTTTGTTTATATCAGCATTACCGATATTCTTTTTTGTTTCAGGATATTTTTCAAAAATAGGTCCTGAAGAACCAATTAAAGCATTTAAAAGACTTTTTGTCCCATATATCATATTTACGATAATTACAAAGCTCTTCAATTTTATTCTTTATGGAAAAGCGGGATATGATATGATATTCATCTACACAAGTTTTGCATTGTGGTTTTTGATTGCATTGTTTTTTATGAAAATGTCATTGCCAATATTCGACAGATTAAGATACCCATTGATTATTTCAATAATCATAGCATTATTTTCAGGTTTCCTCAGTTTGGATTATGAGATATTGGGTCTTACAAGAGCATTCTGCTACTTCCCGATATTTCTGATAGGATTTTACTATAACGATTATAAAGAGACACTGCAGACAAAATATGCTCGGATTTCAAGTTTCTTTAAAAGATTCAATATTCTCTTTGTAGTTTTAGGCATTGCATACATAGTCATTAATGTATATACAATGAGAGTAGGTATAATACTGTTTAAAAGCCAATACAGCGGCAATCTTTTATATGAAATGATAAAAAGATTTATGGTCATTATAGCAGAAATTATTTTAGTTCTTCTATTAAATAAATTCATGACAAACAAGCATTGTTTCCTGACAGTTTTCGGTATCAATTCGATGGCGGTCTATCTGCTGCATTGCTACATAAAAATATATGCAAAACCAATCTTTATTGATGTTTTCACATCCCATGAGATGATTTTCATACCATTTGTCATTATATTCTCATTTGTGGTTACATATGTCCTTTCAAGGGATTTTGTCACAAAATATCTCAACAAACTATTGGACCTTGTAAACAATGCTATTGTAAAGCCGGCCAGTTAGGATTTAAAAACAGTTCTAATATTAAAATAAATTATATTAACTATTAGAATCTAACATATATATTAATTTAGAAATAGGTGCCAAATAATGTATAAGAAAATTTTACTTCCTACAGATGGCTCAGGTTATGCTGAACAGGAAGTTGACAGAGTAACACAGCTGATAGCCGATGGCGGTGAGATAATAGTTCTTTCTGTTGCAGGTAAATTGACTTCAAGTGCTTTTCAAAGCAGAAGACATGTCAGAAGAGTAAATGAAGGATTGAAAAAAGAAGCCGAAGAATCTGTTGAAAAAATGAAAAACCTGTTCGACGATAACCTGAATGTCAGAACCATAGTCAAAACCGGTTTTCCTGCTGAAACAATCAATAAGGTTGCAGAGGAAGAGGGTGTGGAACTTATTGTCATATCTGCTTCGGGAAAAAGCGGACTTAAAAGGTTTTTCATTGGAAGCGTTGCAGAAAAGGTTTTGAAAACAGCTGAAATTGATGTGTTGCTTGTGCACAACAGTTAGGTGATTAGATGGATAGAAAACAGACTATAATAGTTGCAGCAGTTGTTATTGTTATAATTGCCGTTGCTGCATTCATGTTCATATCAGCCAACAGCCACAATACCAAAATTGAGGTTTTAAGCAGTAATACTCTTAAAAGTGGAGATTTCTTCTCAATAATGCTTACTGATGAGTACAGAAATCCATACCCGAATGAGGTTGTTGACATAAAAATATTGGATGATTCCGGTTGGGCTCACAAATACCAGGTTACAACAGACAATGAAGGTCAGGCTTCCGTTGAACTTCTTGCACTTGAAAACGGAAACTATACCGTTCACTGTAACTACAACGGTACAATGTTCAACAAGCAATCACGCAGTGTAACTAATTTAGCAATAGATGATGGTTATAAATAATCATCATGCATTTATTTTTTTTGAGGATTTCATATGGTTAAGGTATCTGTTGTAATCCCAGTTTATAATGTGGAAGATTTTTTAGGGGAATGTCTTGAAAGCATTGTCAATCAGACACTGGATGACATTGAAATAATCTGTGTAAATGACGGTTCAAAGGACAAATCACTGGAAATTCTGAATGAATATGCTCAAAAGGATTCAAGAATTACAGTCATTGACCAGGAAAACGGCGGACATGCAGTTGCAACCAACAGAGGAATGGAACTTGCATGCGGAAAATACCTGTTTTTAATGGATTCGGATGATATCCTTGACTTGACAGCCCTTGAGGAAACATACAATCGCGCCGAACAAAAGGATGTTGATTTTGTAATATTTCAGGCAATCAACTATTACATGGACAAGAACGAATACATTGAAGAAGAAAACTACAGCATGAATGCCCTTGCAGATTATGTTGGAGACTCCGTTTTCAGCTACAGGGACATCAAGGATTTTGTATTCGATATATCAGTAACCCCATGGTCAAAACTCTACAATAGACAGTTCATAGAAAAAAATCACATCCGGTTTCCCGAAGGACTTGTTTTTGACGATAATGTGTTTTTCTTTGACGTGCTTTTTGCGGCTGAAAGAATCACTTTTTTAAGAAAGCATCTTTTTAAGAGAAGATGGTATCCGACATCATCCACAAGAGCGGGTGATGAAAGGTTCATCAACTACATTGAGATATCCAACCTGATTTGGGGCATATTCAGGAAATATGATGTATTTGATCAATATAAAAAAGAGCTCTACATCAAAAAGGTCAGCACGGTTTACTACTGGTATTCCAACATCAAGGATGAATTCAGAGAGATGTTTTTTGAAGAAATGAAAAGGGACTATGAAAAGATTGCACGGGACAGAGAACTCTACACTGACATGATGGAGAACCTGTCTGAATTGAATCAGTTTACCTTTAAAAGCGTCCTTGATTCATCATCACATGAAATCTTTGATTTGAAAATTGAAAACTACAAACTGAAAGAAGAAAACATGAAGCTTAAAGAAAAAATAGAGGAGTTTTCATCATCCAAAAGCTGGAAGATTACAAAACCCTTTAGAGCCATTAGGAAATGATGATAATATGGTTGACGTATCTGTAATCATGCCAGTGTATAATGCCGGCAAATACCTGAAGGAATCATTGGACTGTATTTTAAACCAAAGCTTGAGTGATTTGGAAGTCATCTGTGTTGATGACGGGTCTAGTGATGATTCACTTGACATCATAAAGGATATTGCAGCCACTGACAGCCGCGTAAAGTATCACCATCAGGAAAACCGTGGTGGAGGTGCCGCAAGAAACGTTGCAATCAAACATGCAACAGGAAAATACATCTATTTCATGGATGCCGATGACAAGTTAGATAACAATGCACTTAAGGAATGCTTTGACATATCCGAAGAAAAGCATCTTGACTTTTTGATATTTAAGGCAATTGATTACGTGGAAGATACCGGCGAATACGTTACCAGTGAAGAATATACCATGAGTGATGTCTGCAATTTCGTCAAAGACAAGGTATTCAGCTACAAGGATTTGGGGGATTTGATTTTCAAGATATCAGTGACACCATGGTGCAAGTTCTACAACAGGGAATTTGTGGTCAAATCCAATGCTAAATTTGCCGAAGGGCTGATATTTCATGACAACATATTCTTTTATGACAGTCTCTTTTATGCAAAAAGAATCTATTTCTACAATAAGGTGCTCTATACACGAAGGCGACACTCTGCATCATCAACAGGTGCCGGAGACAGACGCCATATCAACTATATAACAATTTCAGAAATGATTTGGGAAATATTTTTCAGGCACAATGTTTTTGATGAATACAAAAAGGACATGCAAACCAAAAAGTTCGGAGTGGTCCATTACTGGTACAAGCACATCAAAGAAGAGTTCAAAGAGGAATATTTCACAGAAATGAAAGGAGATTATGAAAAAATTGCGAAAGACGATGATTTCTGCAGATACATAGTCGGTGATTTGGTTGACTGGCAAAAGAACATCTTCATGAGTGTAATCGATTCTGATACCCATGAGGAATTCGATTTGCATATCAGAAATTATGAGCTTGAACGTGAAAACAAACATCTTAAAGAACTGCTTGACAGTCCTTTGCACAAACTGATTGCATCAAGGTTATAGTGATTATTATGGTTAAGGTTTCAGTTATTATTCCGGTTTACAATGCAAGTGACTATCTCAGGGAATCTCTCGAATGCATTTTGAATCAGTCCTTAAGGGATATTGAAATCATCTGTGTAGATGACGGCTCTGAGGATAACTCTCTTGATATTTTAAATGAAATTGCCGAAAGCGACCCTCGGGTCATAGTGCTGAGCCAGGAAAACCGTGGTGGAGGTGCTGCAAGAAACAATGCTCTTCCCCATGCAAAAGGTGAGTATCTGTATTTCATGGATGCCGACGATAAGCTTACTAAAAACGCACTGGAGGAATGCTACGGCATATCCAATGAAAAGAATCTTGATTTTGTAATCTTCAAGGCACTTAATTATGCTGAAGATACAGGAGAGATGTTTGAAACAGCATACTACAATATGGACAGGATACGTGACTTTGCAGGTGATGAAGTTTTTAGCTTTGAGGATTTGGGAGATTTGATATTCAACATCAGCGTTACTCCATGGTGCAAGTTCTACAACAGGCAATTCGTAGAAAAAAGCGGCGCCCAATTTCTTGAAGGATCCATTTTCCATGACAACCAGTTCTTCTGGGAAGTTCTCTTCAACGCCAAAAGAATGTATTTTTTAGACAGACAATATTATATCAGAAGACGCCACTCAGCCTCTTCGACCGGAGCCGGAGACCTCAGATACATAAACATCATCAATGTAGTCAACAATATCATCAGGCTTTTTATCAAATACGGTCAGCTGGATAATTTCAGGGAGATTCTATACAACAAGAAGGTCTTTTGGATACATACAAGATATCTGGAAATACATGATGAGTTTAAGCCGGATTTCTACAAAGCGATGAAGGAAGATTTCACAAAGATTAAAGATACTGATTTTACGCAATATCTTGATGAAAAAAACAGATTCATTTTTGAAAGTGCAGTCAAATCCAAAACACCGAAGGAGTTTGATTTGAGGTATAGAAATTACGAGCTCACCAAAGAAAATGAAAGATTGAAAAATCAGAAAAAATTAGCTAATTTTGTCAAATACCGCATAAAAAAGTTTTTGAAATAGATATTTAAATACTTGTAAAAACATAATTAAATATAATATAGTGGTGTAAGTTATGGTTAAGGTATCTGTAGTTATTCCTGTTTATAATGTGGAGGATTTTCTGGGCGAATGTCTGGACAGCATAACAAACCAGACATTGTCAGATATTGAAATAATATGCGTAAATGACGGATCGGCCGACAGGTCACTGGAGATTTTAAATGAATATGCATCTCGTGATGAGCGCATAACTGTTCTTGACCAGGAAAACGGAGGACATGCTGTTGCAACAAACAGAGGAATGAAACTGGCTACTGGAAAATACATATTCTTCATGGACTCCGATGACATACTGGAATTGACAGCACTTGAAGACACATATAAGATAGCTGAAGAAAGAGATGTGGATTTTGTAATATTTCAGGCAATCAACTACTACATGGACACAGGAGAGCTTGTTGAGGCCGAAAATTACAGTATGAATGACCTTGCAGACTTTGTAGGAGATAGGGTATTCAGCTACAGAGACATTATGGATTATGTCTTTGACATTACAGTAACCCCATGGTCCAAACTTTATAACAGGGAATTCGTGATGAAAAACAACATAACTTATCCTGAAGGACTGGTATTTGACGATAATGTATTTTTCTACGACACACTTTTTGCGGCTGAGAGAATAACTTTCCTCAGAAAGCACCTATTCAAGAGAAGATGGTATTCCTCCTCATCAACAACATCAGGAGCAAAGCATTTCATAAACTATGTTGACATATGCGATTTGATATGGCAGGTGTTCTTCAAGTATGGTGTCTTTGATGATTTCAAGGAAGCAATGCTCATCAAGAAATTCCATACACTTTTCCACTGGTACAAGTTGATTAAACCGGAATTCAAGCAGATGTATCTGGACAAGGTGAGAGAAGACTACCAAAGAATCGACAGTGACAGCGAATTTAGGGACTATATCCTTAAAGACCTGAAACCACATGAAGTTAAGCTATATGAATACGTTCTCAAGTATGAGGATTGTGACACATTCGATGTTGCACTGAAAAATTTCCGCATGAGACGTCGAACAACAAAGCTTCAAGAGAAATATGAAACGGTAAAAGCCTTGCATGAGGAACTGATTAATTCAAACAGTTGGAAGAAAACCGAAAGGCTAAGGTCCATAAAGAAATAAATGGAGTGATATTATATGGTTGATGTCTCAGTTGTAATGTCAGTGAAAGACAAGGATGACTTTAAAAAATCCATGGATAGCATTTCAGGCCAAACATTAAATGATATAGAGCTTGTATGCATAGATAAAGACAGTATTTTAACCGATGAAGATGTTAATGTAGTGGATGAACTCAATCCAAATGATTTAAACGGTAAATACACATACTTCTTATATTCAGGAGATGTTATGGGCAATGATGCATTCCAGAAATGCTTTGATTTATGTGAAGAGAAATCCCTTGACTTTGTCCAGTTCGACCCTGAAGGTGAAAGCGATGAAGAAGTCTACAACTTCAATGAATTCAAGGCAAGGACATTCAAGCTTGATATGAAAAGAAACACAAGGTTTATTAGAACATCATTCATCAAGGCATTAAAAGAAATAAATGAAATCGATTACCTGTTTTTCTGGGATTGCATATTCAATGCAAGAAAATTTTCACTGATAGATATTGATTTTACACCAAAAGAAATGCCAATTGACTACATAAGTCAAATTGATGATTCCAATAAGGTTTTCACAAAGTTCGAGGAATACGGCAGAATGGGAAAAAACAAGTATATTCTGTTTGACTGGAGGATAGGACTTCTCTATGACACATATCTTCAGGTCAGCGACGATTTGAAGGAGTCCTGCTATGAAGCCTACAAAAAGGATTTCACCCAGATGATATATCACTGGAGATTCACTGACTTTTCAGTATTTTGCGAACCTATCAGCAAGCTGTTCTTCAATGATATTGTGTATTCAAATGATTTCGAGGAGTTCAAGAAACTGATGGTTCAATATGAAATAGAGCTTGACACCCTTGAAGTTGAAAAGCAGCAGGAAATAATCAAGAAAAACATCAAAATACTTGAAAATGAAAACAAACTCATTCTTAACTCCACAAGCTGGAAACTGACAGAGCCATTGAGAAAGTTAAGGTAGTGTGATAAGATGCCGAAGATATCAGTTATAATGCCCGTTTATAATGGTGCCAAATATTTAAAAAAGTCTTTAGAAAGTATATCAAATCAGACATTCACTGATGTTGAAGTAATATGCGTTGATGACGGTTCAACAGACAACTCACTTGAAGTTTTAAACGATTTAAAAGAAAAATATGATTTCATTAGAGTGATTGAACAGGAAAATCAGGGCTCAGGAAAGGCAAGAAACACAGGAATGGAAAATGCTATCGGAGAATATATCGCATTTTTGGATGCCGATGACATTTTCATCGATGAAGATGCACTGGACACCATGTATGATGTTGCCAAAGTCAATGATGCAGATATAGTTTCAGCAAACCTCCAGTTTGTAAAAAAGGACTACTCTATAAAGGAAAATCATCACTATGAACGTGGAGATTATGTATGCTTTGATGAATTTGACACAATCAGTCCTGATGACTATGGAATACCATATGCATTTTATAAAAACATTTTCAAAAGAAAGTTCCTAATTGACAATGACATCATTTTTCCAGACCTTTTGAGAGGCCAGGATCCTGTATTTCTGGCAAAGGCATTTACACACACAAAAGAAATCTATACATGTCCGGTTGACTTGTACGGATACAATTATTCTGTCGGCGGCGGCGTGAACAACAAGATGAACAACTACCAAAAGAAGAAAAGCTACGTAATGCACTTCAGGGATGCATGCGATGAACTGCAAGACGGAGGTCTTTTAAAGACATCTAAGGAATACAAGCTTCACATGACAAGGTACCTGAACTGGAAGAAGAACAATCAGGATGAAGATTTATTCAGAATTTATGGCGAACTGTTCGATAAACCTGAAGAGTATTTCGACACCTCAGATAAAAACTACATTATTTTTAACGCTGCGGCACGCTCATACCTGCTCTATCACAGCGATGATGAAAACCTGTTTACTAAGGTTAAAAAATCCATGGAAGGAATTGATGCAGAAAAACTTCCGAAAGCTGTAAGGCAAAAGCATTCACTTATAATAGATTCCTCTACTTTGGATGACTACAAGGACAGATATTACGATTTTACAATAGAAAAACTTGAAAAAAGAAACAAATATCTTAAAAACAAGATTGATGAACTTACCTCTGAAAACGAGGCACTTGAAGATGAACTGAAGGATCTGGATGTCAAGGTGGACAGTGTCAAATCCTCCAAAGGCTTTAAGATTGCCAAGAAAGTTAAGAATATAATAAAATAATGGAGTTAATATTTATGGTTGATGTTTCTGTTATCATTCCCGTTTACAATGCAAGTGATTATCTGAAAGAAGCTATTGAAACCATCCTCAACCAAACGCTCTCAGACATTGAAGTGCTGTGTGTTGATGACGGATCAGTGGACAATTCGCTTGATATACTTAAGGAAATTGCCGAAAAGGATTCAAGAGTGCAATATTTCCATCAGGAAAACCGGGGAGGTGGAGCTGCAAGAAACGCCGCACTTCCACATGCAAAGGGGAAATACATATATTTCATGGACGCCGACGATATTGTCGACACAAACGCACTTAAGGAATGCTATGAAATCTGTGAGGAAAAGAACCTTGATTTTGTAATTTTCAGGGCAAAAAACTATGCTGAAGATACAGGCGAGTACTTTGAAACCGATGACTACAGCATGGATGAACTCTATGATTTTGTAGGAGATAACGTGTTCAATTTCCATGATTTGGGAGATTTGATTTTTAAGGTGTCAGTGACTCCATGGTGCAAACTCTACAACAGAGAGTTTGTCCTCTCAACAGGCGCCCAGTTTGCTGAAGGACTGATTTTCCACGACAACATATTCTTCTGGGATGTTTTCCTTTCTGCCGAAAGATTATTCTTCTATGACAAGTTTCTCTACACAAGAAGAAGACACTCCGCTTCATCAACAGGAGCTGGCGACAAGCGTTTCATAAGTTCAATTACAATCAACAACATGATTATACAGAAATTCATAAACCACGGACTCTTTGAAAAGTACAAGAAAAGACTGTATGACCATAAGATTTATCTTACTTTCCACAGATACGATACAATCCAGGATCAGTACAAGGAATTCTACTACGAGCACCTGAAAGAGGATTTCACAAAGATGCTTTCAGATGAAAGGCATGACGAGTTCATAAGCCTGATTCAGCCGAACAACAAGAAAAGGTTTGAAGCAGTAGTCTATTCAAGGGATTTTAAGGAATTTGAACTGGAAATAGATAATCTCATGCTGTCCATGGAGAAAAACAAGCTTGCAAGTAAAAACAAAAAACTTAAAAACAGGGTCAAAAAGCAAAAAAGCTTAATTTCAAGAAAACCTGTCTCATTATTTTTAAAACTTAAGGGAAATTAATTATGGCAAATGAAAATCCAAAAATATCAATCATAATGCCTTCATTGAATGTGGCGGAATATATTGAGGAGTGCATTGAAAGCGTAGCAAATCAAACCCTCAAGGACATTGAAATAATCTGCATTGACGCCGGTTCAACCGATGGAACACTGGAAATACTGAAACAGTATGCAAACAATGATTCAAGAATAACTCTCATGCATTCAGATAAAAAAAGCTACGGATACCAGATGAACCAGGCAATCGGCACTGCAAAAGGTGAATACATAGGCATTGTTGAAACTGATGACTATATTGCCGAAAACATGTTTGAAAAGCTATACAGTCTGTCAAAAGGCAAGATGGATGTTGTCAAGAGCAATTTTTATCATGTAGAAGAAAACGGAAAAATAAGAAAGGATGGGGGCAAGAAAAACCTCATAAGAGAAAGTAAAGCATTCACGATTAATGATTGTCCTGCAATCATCAAGGCCCACCCATCAATATGGGCGGGAATATACAGAAAAGAGTTTTTAGATGAAAATGACATAAAATTCATTGAAGAGGAAGGAGGCGGATGGGTGGACAATCCGTTTTTCTATGAAACTGCATTTGCCGCATCTTCAATAGCATATACAGATGAAGCTTACTATTACTACCGTGAATTCAACCCAACTTCATCATCAAATAACCTTCAGGACTATACAATACCTATCAAGAGAATGCTTGATAACCTTGATGTTGTAGATAAATATGAAACTAATGATGAAATCCTGAAAATGGTATATATGAGAGCATTCGCATATCTCAGAAACATTCAAAGAAGGCAATATTTTGAGGAAAACCTTCCGGAAGTGAGGCCTTTGCTATGCGAAATGATGAAAAGGATGGATGAAAACTACATTAAAACCAAATCAGACTTTAATACAAAAATCGAATACTACAAATACCTCTCACCGCTGAGACTGACAGAGGAATTCACACACAATCAGTATGAAGACTTGCTTAAGGAAAATGACTTTTTATATGAAAGCATTTCACATCTTCAAAATCAGAACAGAAAACTCAAAAGCAAATCAGAAAATGGCCAAAAAACAAATAGTCAATCATCAATCAAAAATAAGCTGAAAAAGCTATTTTAGATAAAAACTTTTTAATTAAAAAAAACATAATTTTATTATTAAATTAATTTGTGATACTATGAATATTACTGTTATTGGAACTGGATATGTCGGACTTGTAACAGGAGCATGTTTTTCCAAGATGGGAAACAAGGTATACTGTGTCGACATTGTAGAAGAAAAAATACAAGGGCTGAAGAATAACATTCTGCCTATTTTTGAACCTAACCTAGAAACATTGGTTAAAAACAGCCAGGAAAAAGGAGACCTTATATTTACAACTAATATCAAGGAAGCACTAGATGACACAAACATTATTTTCATTGCTGTTGGAACTCCAATGGCTGAGGATGGAAGTGCTAATCTGGATTACATATTCTCAGCTGCTTCTGACATTGCAAATAATATTACCAGAGACTCTCTGGTTGTCATAAAATCAACCGTTCCTGTCGGAACAGGATTCAAGGTAAGAGATCATATCAATAAAATATTGGAAGAAAAAAACTCCGATGTAAAAATTGACATTGCATCCAATCCTGAATTTTTAAAGGAAGGGCATGCAATTGAAGACTGTCTGCATCCTGACCGTGTCGTAATTGGCGCTGAAGATGATGAAGTCTTTGAAACATTGAAGGATTTGTACTCAACATTTGTGCTTAACCATGACAGGTTTGTTCTTATGGATATCAAGTCATCTGAAATGACAAAGTATGTTGCAAATGCAATGCTTGCAACCAAGATATCATTCATGAATGAAATAGCCAACATATGTGAAGTGACCGGAGCCAACGTTCAGAATGTCCGTTTGGGAATTGGTTCTGATAAAAGAATTGGATATGATTTCATCTATGCAGGCTGCGGATACGGCGGAAGCTGCTTCCCAAAAGATGTTCAGGCTTTAATCAACACTGCCAAGACCAACGGATATGAACCTAAGATATTGTCCAATGTCGAGATAGTCAACAAAAATCAGAAAATGGTTCTGGTAAACAAGATAATGGATAAATTCGGAGAAGACCTGTCCGGTTTGACATTTGCAGTTTGGGGACTTGCATTCAAGCCTGGAACCGATGATGTGCGTGAAGCAACATCACTTGTTGTTATATCCGAACTCATTGAAAGAGGCGCTAAGATTAAGGCGTATGATGCACAGGCAACTGAAGAGTTCACAAAAGCCATTGGCAATGAATATTTGGATTCCATTGAATTCACACAGAGAAGATATGATACAGTTGTCGGAGCTGATGCACTGATTTTAATCACAGAATGGAAAGAATTCAGGAACCCTGACTTTGAATATCTTGCCGAAGAATTAAAAGAGAAAGTAATATTTGATGGTAGAAACATCTATGATAAGAAAATACAAAAACAAGGATTAGAATTATATCAAATTGGGTGTTAGATTTGACAAAAGTTTCTGTAATTGTACCGGTTTATAATGTGGAAGACTATCTGAGGGAATGTTTGGACAGTCTGATTAATCAGTCATTGGATGACATTGAAATCATATGTGTCAATGACGGGTCAACAGACAGCTCTATGGAAATATTAAAAGAATATGAAGACAATCCTAAAATCAGGATATATTCACAGGATAATGCTGGACTTTCAGCTGCCCGTAACACAGGTCTTGAACATGTAAACGGACAATACATTTACTTTATCGATTCTGACGACATATTATGTGAAAACGCACTTGAAAGACTATACGAAACTGCAGAGGAAAAATCCCTTGACATGGTAATCTTTAAAATCATCAACTTTGACGATGAGACATACGAAAGGTTTTCAAGCAAATATTATGACATGGAATTTTTAAAAGAAACTGTAATGGATAATGTTTTTTCAAGTAAAGATGTGTATGATGTAATTTTCAGCATTGCTGTATCAATCCCATCAAAATTCTTCAAAAGCAATTTGATTAAAGAAATGAACTTTATTGAAGGTTATATATTTGAAGACAATCCGTTTTTTATAGAAGCATTTCTTAAAGCCGAGAGAGTTTGCTTTTTGGATGAATATTTATATTTAAGAAGAGAAAGAAGCGGTTCGATTACATCATCCCATAATGACAAGTTCTTTGATTTCATTCCCATTGCAAACATCCTTATAGACATTACCAAGAAGTATGGAGTCTATGAAAACTGCAGGGAAAGCCTGTTTAAAAAGATACTGACTAACTACCACTATCGTCTCACCCAGGTGGATGATGAATACAAGGAAGAGTTTTTCAAAAGAATTAAAGAAGACCTTTTGGCTAAAAAGGAAGAGCTTGACAATGATGAGGTTTTCCAGAACAGCCCCGAAAGGCTTAAAGAGATATTCTACAGTGGAATCAAATCACAAAATGCCCGAGAATTTGAACTCTCAATTGAGCGTATTGACTTGAACCGATACATTGAACGATTGCAGGCAAGCATCGAAAGACGTGACGTGAAAATTCAACGCAGGGAATCAAAAATCAGTGAACTCAGAGCAGACAAGGTCAAGCTGATAAACAATTCCCGAAGGTTGTCAGATAAGATCAATAAATTAGCCTATAATAATAAAGGTCTGAAAAAGGAAAATGAAAATTATAAAAAGGAAAATGAGAATCTGCAATATGTGAATTCACAGATAATGCAGTCCAACAGCTGGAAACTGACAAAGCCGCTTAGAAGTGCTGGAAGTAAAGTTAAAAAATAATTAGGAATTCAACTTTTCCTTGATTAATCTAATATTTTTATTTACTTCTTTTGATGACGTTTTACCGTCATATATTTCTATTTCACATTCATCTTTAAAATTAATAGCTACAGATGAATATAAAGTTACTATTTTTTTCACTTTAACTCCAAGGAATTTCAATATCTCAATTGGAAACGGCACATCAATGACATTGACATCATCAAATAGTTCTTTATAGTTTTTGGTTTCACGGGGATGTGTCTTGATAATTATATTCGGATACCTGTCAATGATTTCACGGTATATCTTAAGTTCTTCATCAAGTGGGATTCTTCTGTCTTCGCTTAAAGGCTGTGTAATGAGAAGGACTGAATCTTTTGAAAACTTTGAGTATACATCTGACAGCTGAAATATGTCAAGGATTTCATCTTTTTCCTCTTGAGATTTCATATCCCATAATTTCTTAACATCCATCACTTCAACCTTATCTTCAATTGACTTCGGACAACCGCTTCGTGTCAGCAGCACAGTATTAATGTTTTCATGAGTTCCATATCCTTCCTTGAAGTATTTGAAGTAAAATCCGAAAAATCTGGCAATTTTAGGATATTTGAATTTGGTTGGCTGTCTGATGTTAACATCGTAGTTACTAAGTCCATCCTCGACAATGGCATTGTTTGGCCATTTGTACAATGGAAAAGAGTATTTAAGATGCCCATGTCCGTATACGGTAACATCCTTGTTGAATGTTTTGATGAATAAATTAAACTTCAGTTTCAATATTTGCCATATATGATTCAGATTAATGGTTATAGTATCCCTATTGAAGGCCATGACTCTGTCTGGCTTTTTTGAAAACTTGACTTCTGTTTTCGAAAAAAAGTAATGATTGAACTGTTTTCTGACATCTTCTGGAATTCCTGTTGAAAAAATGAAATAATCTGTCGGTTTAAATCCGTATTTTATTAGGCTCAGCCAAAGTGTGTAAACAGTATCCACAACACATATTCGTATTGTCTTTTTACTCATTTTTTCAACTCTTATTTTTCATTTAAAAGAAATTCAATAAACTTCAAATCTAATTCAGTGTCTACATCAACGCTTCTCTCCTCAGGCATAACGTAAGGTATTGTCTTTTCAGGTATGAATGTACGGTATTTCCTGATTGATTCAGGTGTGGTAATGTAAATGGCGCCATTTTGACAGTAGAATGTCGGAAGTTCCTGTCGGCGAATGTTTATAAATTGCTCACCACAGCTGGGTGAAAGGAAGTTATCTTCAACTTTAAAGCTCATCATTGAACTGTGGTCCAATTCGCAAACGCTGATTACTGCATCACAGTCATTTTTAATAAACAAATCAATTGCATTGTCTATATCTTCTTTTGTTCTCAAGGGAGATGTAGGCTGGAGCAATACAAAGAAATCAATTTCAATTCCACACTCAGAAAGATAGTCAAGTGCATGTATTGCAACATCAACACTGCTTGAATCATCCTGAGCCAATTCATCAGGTCTTTTTATTATTTCAGCACCGTACTGCTTGGATATTTCTGATATTTCCCTATCTTCTGTGGTAACATAAGTCTTTGAAATAGTGTTTGATGCTACTGATTCTTCTATGGAATATGCAATAAGGGGTTTATTGTTCAGTAATTTAATATTTTTTCTGGGTATCCCTTTACTACCACCTCTGGCGGTAATAAGACTAACTATATTCATGTAGATAATTTTATAACTAATATTATATACTTATTGTTAATTGAAAAATCCGGCATTTGCATATATTTAAAAAAAATGAAAATATATATTTATAGTGAAAGTGATTATTATGAAAATCGAAAATAGATGTATCGGTCCGGATTTTCCTCCATTAGTCATTGCTGAGATAGGCATCAATCATGAGGGCAGCCTGGAAACTGCCAAAAAGATGGTTGATGCGGCGGCTGCTTCAGGTGCCGAAATAGTAAAGCATCAGACACATGTTGTTGATGATGAGATGTCTCCAGTAGCTAAAAACATCATTCCAGGTAATGCGAATGTTTCAATATATGAAATAATGGAGAGATGCGCATTATCTGAAAGTGAGGAAATAGAACTTAAGGAATATGCCGAATCCAAGGGATTGATTTTTTTAAGCACACCATTTTCAAGGGCGGCCGCTGACAGACTTGAAAGGATGGATGTTTCAGCATATAAGATAGGATCAGGTGAATGTAACAATTATCCGTTAATTGAACATATTGCCAAGTTTGGAAAACCAATGATTGTTTCAACAGGCATGAATGACATGAAAAGCATTCGCAAGACTGTAGATATTCTTGAGGAATATGAAATCGATTATGCGCTGATGCATTGTACAAACATATATCCCACAAAACCGGAATTCATAAGGTTAGGTGCATTAAAACAGCTTATGGATGAATTTCCAAATGTTCCTGTGGGATTGTCTGACCATAGCCTCAACAATAATGCATGCCTTGCCGCAACTGCCCTTGGAGCGAATCTGCTTGAACGCCATTTTACAGACAGTATGTACCGTCCGGGACCGGATATTATCTGTTCAATGGATCCGATTGCTTTAAGGGAATTAATCACTGCTTCCAATGAGATTTTTCAAATGCTTGGCGGTGAAAAAACTGCCCTCAGTGAAGAACAGGTTACAATAGATTTTGCCTTTGCAACAGTTGTAGCCATCAGGGATATCAAAACGGGTGAAAAGTTCACAGAGGACAATCTGTGGGTAAAACGTCCCGGAACCGGCGAAATTCTTGCTGAAGATTTTCAAATCTGTCTGGGTCAGACTGCAAAAAGGGATATTCCATCAGGAGAACATCTAACCAAAAATGATGTTACATTTTAGAAGTTGGTCATATATGTCAGTTGAAAATAAAAGATTGCTGTTTATAACAGGTACCCGTGCCGATTACGGCAAAATTAAGTCATTAATCAGAATTTTGAATGATGATGCTGATTTTGATGTTCATATTTTTGCCACAGGCATGCACATGTTATCAGATTATGGATATACTTATATAGAAATAGAAAAAGATGGATTTCCAGTCATTCATCCGTTTCAAAACCAGAAATACAATACTTCCATGGATGTTGCACTGTCAAACACCATTACAGGAATTTCAGATTATGTCCGCAAATCCAATCCAGATGCTATTATAGTTCACGGTGACCGCCTTGAAGCACTGGCAGGCGCTATAGTTGGTGCATTCAATAACATTCGTGTTTTTCACATTGAAGGAGGGGAAGTTTCAGGAACTATTGATGAATCGATTCGCCATGCCATTACTAAATTTTCACATTTTCATTTTGTTGCTAACGATGAGGCTAAAAAAAGGATTATCCAGCTGGGTGAACCTGAAGAGAACATTTTCATTTTCGGATCACCCGATATAGATATAATGAACTCCTCCAAATTGCCTTCAATCGATGAAGTTAAACGATATTATGAAATACCATTTGATAATTATAACATTCTGATGTATCATCCGGTAACAACAGAATTGACTATGTTGGAAAAGCATATTGACAGTGTTGTTCAGGCTGCTTTAGATTCCAAAGACAATTATGTTGTGATTTATCCGAACAACGACTCAGGAAGCAGGATAATACTTGACAGATATGAAGACCTTAAGGGCAATCCAAAATTCAGGATCATACCTTCAATGCGCTTCGAATATTTTCTATCACTTTTAAGGCATGCAGAATGCATGGTTGGAAACTCAAGTTCAGGAATACGTGAAACATCAATTTATGCAATTCCCACCGTGGATATAGGAACACGGCAAAACGGCAGGTATGATATTGATTCAACATCACATATAGTCCATGTCAGTGAAGATGAATCAATTGTTGATGCCATATCAAAAGCTAAATCCATTGATATTGAAGCATTTTCTAACTTCGGAAGCGGCGAAAGTGACATATTATTCCATGAAATTTTATCTGATTCATTCATATGGGACAAGGATATCCAAAAGCAATTCATCGATATAGATTTCTAGACACATTTTATTTTTTTTCCGTATCTTTTTGTTCAATATGATTTGATTTTTTCAAAAAATATATAAACAAATAAATATGTTAAATTCAAAAAATAATGATGTAGAAAAATTTCTACATAGTTATAACTATTGGTGTTTTAAAATGAATAAGAAGATAGGTTTTATTTTAGCTGTAGTCCTAGTATCTTTAATGGTAATGGGTACTGCAAGCGCAGGTTTATTTGACTTTTTGGG
>AUXO015691083.1_pt1 | contig 17774 bp, 10 predicted proteins | sample 768731 | NCBI WGS metagenome assembly AUXO01 (sample SAMN02715735, study PRJNA202380) | gut metagenome | biome: sheep rumen | host: Ovis aries | place: New Zealand: Palmerston North
CTCCGACAGAGTCCTATCAGGACTTCCTGGCAGGCGAAGTTCGTTACACATCTCTTATGCGTGCTAATCCGGAGCGTGCGAAGGAACTCTTCGCAAGATCCGAGGAGGAGTGCAAGGAGAGATTTGAGTACCTTAATAAACTCGTTGAGGTATATAAGGCAAAATAATCTTTTCATAATGAGAAGAACAGGAGCGTCGGGATTTTCCCGGCGCTCTTTTTATACAAAATGCACAGCCGCTCATGGAAGGAATTCACGAACTTGAAGAGCTGTGAAAAACAGGCAAAAAATGGCGTGCAATTGTACTTTTTGCAAGATTTGGCTTGTTAATTAGTGAAATTGGCGTGCCGATATTCTTTTGAAAGAGTAGACTTTCAGATGTCAGGAAGAATTCCTGTTATAAAGACCGCTGACGAGCTTTGCGCCGTTGGCGGTTTTTTTCTTTGCCCCTAACAATTTTCCTCTTATATTGTATAATAAAGCTTATCGGAAGTTCCGCAGGGAACTACCGATAGAAGGCCGGTTAAAAAGCCGCATTTTGAGATCGGATTCGCAGGTCCGGGAAGCGAAAGGCAAAATGATGAAAGTGAATATACCAAAACGCATCACGAACGAAACTACACTCGACATCCTTCGGGGATTGCGCAGAGCGGGATCGCTTGTACCTCCCCCTGTCAGCAGCCGGATCATTAAAGATCATCTGGAGGACAACATAAAAGCCTTCAATGCGCACCGAAAGAAAATCACAGAGGACGGAGGCTATATCGAGAATCAGAACGATTATTCCGATATGTATTATGGGACGAGGACCGTTCGCTTTTCCGGCTGTGAAATTATCGCCTCCTACAACGTTCTTCATGCCCTGACCGGGAGAGAACCCAGTTTTTCAAAAATGATTGCCGCATTTGAAAAAAATGGTATGATATTTTATGGGAATCTGGGCACAGACCCCGGAAAGATGAGGAGCTTTCTTAAAAAACAGGGATTCAAGGTAGAAGAGTTTACCGATATTAACGCCTATAGAAAAAGCCGGGAGGGCGAAAGACCGGTGAGAAAGGGAAAAGAAGAGGCTTTCGTACTCACGCTCTATAATGACAGGACGGATCTGATGAAGGGGATCCACACGGTCGCCGTCACGAAAAAGGAACGATGGTATTTCCTTCACAATGACGGAGGGACGAGAGCAAGAGGACCATTTGCCGGCATTGAACAGGTCCTTGATCACTACGAGAGGATCGGCGCAAGGATGATATCCGTTCTCAGGGTGACCAAAATATGAGAAGGCGGCCTGACTCCTTGGCACCATTCTCCTGTTGATCAGGAGCGACATATCTGACAAAGCATTACAGGGTAGTATATATGGCTGGATCAAAAGATACAGATCTGCAGAACAATGAATATATGGTTCGAAACGGCAGGAACAACACGCCTGCCTATTCGGGTGCGCCTGAAAACGAATTGACTGATAATTTATATTATCGCGATATCGAGCACATAGCGGATCTGGACGTATATCATTTCGGCAACATTGAAAAAGGAACAGAAGATGAGGATTACAGTGACCTTGTTTCGATGGATGACGAACTGGATGATCTGGACGATCTGGAACAGAGAATTATTTCTGCCGGACTTGATGAGCTGGGGAATGCGATGAGGGAGGAACCGGACGAACCCGATTCTGAAAGTGAGGAAACAACAGTGGTTCAGGAAGGGCTCAGTGAACAGTCCGCGGACGAAGCTGAGAAGCCGGGGCTGATCATTGATGTGAGTATGTGTGAGGAGATGAATTTCGTCATGCAGCTCGGTGGCGTAATTCTTGTGCGGGACATTTCTCTGAAAAATGAGGGGGACGGCGAGATCCGTGATATCAGGGTCAGGATCACCTCGAACGAAGATATCATTTCTACGTGCGAGGAGACGGCACCGACCTTACTTGAAGGGGAAGAATGGCATATTGTCCAGCCTGAGATACGCGTGAATACTTCTTATCTTGCTTTCCTGGGGGAACGGACGGAATGCAGCATTTTCTTTGAGGTCAGCGGCAAGGACCGCTTCAGCAATCTCATTCGGCAGTGCGTTGTGCGGCCGCTTACGATCATGGCGTATGACCAGTGGAAGGGCAATGATTTCCATACGGAACTCATACCTGCCTTTATCGTGCCGAATCAGCCGTTCATTTCCGAACTCGTGACAGATTCCGCTAAAATTCTCGAGAAGATGACCGGAAACCCTGTACTGGATGCCTATCTCTCGGACGATCCTGCAAGAATCAGACAGATGGCGCAGGCCGCCTATGAGGCGATTACGAAAAGGCGCATTTCTGAGATACCTTATACGTCCAATGAAGAGGATATTTTGAGACGGATCCGTCTTTCGGAGAAGATCCGAAAGGCGAACCGTGCCTCGGCCTACGATATCACGCTGATTTATCTTTCCTGCCTCGAGGCTATGGGCCTGAACCCGGTCATGTATCTCCGCAGAGAGGAGGCTTACGCGGGTCTCTGGCTTTCGGACAGGACATTTGATCTGTCTGTCTGCACCAACGAGGTGGAGGCTGTTGAGATGGTAGATTCCGGGGAGATCATTCTCATCGATTGCAGTACCATGCTGCTCGGACTGGAGTGCTCCTTTGATGAATCCGTGGATCGAGCAGTCAAATCGATCTTTATTCCGGATGAATTTATCGCTATGCTCGATATTACAAGAGCCAGACGGGAGGGTGTCAAGCCTCTGCCCTTCAGAATTCATTCGGACCGCGCATCCCATTCCGCCGACAGACGCAGTAAGAAGAAAAAACGCAAGAGAACAGGCAGGATATCTGCGGGTCCTTCGAGGGACCCGGAGAATCGTTCGGATATACTGCAGACTGATACGGGAAGCAGGGCATTTGCAAATGTCTCCAGAAATATGGAGATCTGGAAGAAAAGGCTGTATGATCCGGACAGACCGAATCGTCTGACCGATCTGAAACTTGACGGGAAAATAATTCCGCTTCTTTCTCCATTTATTAACGACTATGTGGACATGCTGTCCGATGTCATGTATTTCGGCCTGGTCCCGCGCCCGGACGAGCTGGAAATGCCGGATGAGCTGAGCCCGGAGAACTGTAATGATGCTGATTCTGTTCGTGATATTCTGCGCGCCGATTTCAGACGGAAGAAGGTCCACACCGCTTATGATCAGGAAGGCACCTTCATACGTGTCCGGGATATTATTTATGAGGCCGGGAAGGCGTTGGAACAGTACGGCAAAACAGTCCTTTATCTGGCTGCCGGCCTGCTGAAGTGGACGGAACTTTCAAGCGGTGAGGTGAAATATGCCCCGCTGGTCCTCCTCCCTGTTGAGACAAGACACGGTGATGACCGGGGAAGACCGTTCCGCATCAGTGAGGCACGGCCGCAGTTCAACTATGCTCTCCTTGAGATGATGGAGAAGGATTATTTCCTGAAAATAGAAGGATTGTTCCCTCTTCCGAGAGACTATCACGGTGTCAATGTGAGACGTGTGTGCGAGCTCTTCCGGAATGCCGTCTCCGAGAGAGAAGGATGGGAAGTTATTGAATCTGCCTTTCTCGGAATCTTCGATTTATCGGGATATTTCCAGAGAAGAATGCTGGAACATACGAAAAATTTCCGCGAACATCATATCCTGAGAGGATTGTCGGAGGGAATGAGCAGGACCGACCTGGATAAAAATGCGGTCAGGGAAGAAAGAGTATTTCTTCCTCTTGCAAGTGACCGTTTTCAGGAATATGCAGTCAAAGCGGCCATGAAGGAAAACAGTTTCGCTGTTTCGGGTGCGGCGGGCAGCGGAAAGACCCAGACGATTGCAAATATCATTGCAAATGCCGTCTCGCGTGGGAAGACGGTCCTCTTTGCATGCGAAAAAACACAGGCCTACCGGGATGTGTCGGCCAGACTGGAGAAAATCGGTCTTGCTCCTTACTGTCTCTATGTGCAGCAGGGAAATGTCAAATTGCGGGATCTTCTTCTGCATCTCAAGAGAGCGATGCAGACCGGAAATATTATGGAGAACACCGGATATGAAGATAAGCGGGGGGAAGTCGAGGAAATCGGCTGGGCCCTCGATGGCTATGCGGAGACTATGAACAGCCGTCATGTATGCGGTTACAGTCTGCGTGAGCTTCTTGATATCTATGAGGATTTCCGGGAATATCCGGACTTCCCGATCCAGGGGATCGATGCGGACAGTATCACGTCTGTCATTTTGAGACAGCGAAGAGATATGGTCGCGGAACTGATTGCTGCGGGTCGGAGTGTGGGACATCCGAAGGACAGTCCTCTGTCTTCCGTCAGAAGAACTATTTTCAGCGAAGATCTGCGTGAGAAGTCGGAGAATATATCGGCGGAAGGAAAGGGACATCTTGAAAAGTTCCGTGACACACTGGAGAAATTCGTCACACTTCTTGAGCTGAATATTCCCGTTGCGGAAGATGAAATTATACAGATGATCTCTATAGCGGAATTTGTCTCGGAATTAAGAGACGTTCCGTCGTTCCTGCTGCTCAAGAACGATGCGGGGCCGATTCTTACGCAGCTCAGGGAATATATTAGCGGGGCGGATGCATTTGCCGGAAAAGATCTGACAATGAGCGGCAAATGGAATCAGGAGTTCCTCCATGCTGACATGGACGCATACCTGGAAGAATACAATGCAGTCAGATCCAAATTGTTCTTCAGGGACCGCGCCATGAAAGAATTTCTTGTGAAGCTGGGAGCGTTCGCTAACATCGAGTTGAAGGAAAAGGAAATACCCGAACTTCTCTCGGAAGTAAAAATGTATCAGAGAGAGTCCGAACTCCAGTCACAGCGATGGGAAGAATTGCCCGAGGAAGGAAGGATCCTTCTGAAAGAATACTCTTCCTATGAAGCGGCGGATGAACTGACAAGACGGGTGGATGCCTACAGGCAGCTGTGCGATCAGCTTCCTACCCTCATGCGCTATGCCTACAACGTCGATATCCGAAAAGAGGCCACAGAGCTGGCTGATGCCCTGCCTGAACTTTACACGGACGTCAAGAGTGACTGGATCGAGCTTGTTATGCTGCTCGATATCGATACGGAGGGGTACGCAAAAGATCCGGTCGGAAAGATGGACAGCATCTATAAAGCACTTCTGGAGAACAGACACATTCTTGAGAACTGGATACGGTTCAATGAACTTTCGCAGTATGCAAGATCGAACGGGCTGGGATATCTTGTTGACAGTTATCTGGGCGGTATGTCTCATGACGATGTCATGGGTGCCTTTAAGAGGGGGGTATATGCTGCGCTCATCCGGTCGATTTTAGACAGGAATCCGGCAGCAGGCAGGTTTGATGCGGATGCCTTTAACAGGCTCATAACCCAATTCCACAGGTCAGATGAGGAGTGCAGGTATTTATCGACTCTCGAGATACAGAAACAGATGGCGCTCGGAAGACCCAGACCGCAGGAATCCCCGAAAATTGCGGTGGAACTGATGTCCCTGAAGAGGGCGATCACTACCTTCGGCAGGGGAATGACGGTGAGGAACGCATTTGATATGTGGCCGGATGTCATTGTAAGACTCTGCCCGTGTATAATGATGAGTCCGTCTGTATGCGCTGAGTACATAACGGAAAAGTGGCCGCAGTTCGATGTGGTCATAATAGATGAGGCTTCCTCCGTTCCGGTCGAGAGGGCCGCGGGTGTCATTGCCCGGGGCAGTAAACTGATCCTGTCCGGCGATATCTGTCAGGATCCGGTACGGGACAGCATCCTGGAGATGTGTCTGGCGGCCGGTCTTCCGGAAGTAAGACTCGGCACACACTTCAGGAGTGTCGATGAGAGACTGTTCAGTTTCAGCAACCGGGCTTTCTACAACGGGGGGTATCTGTCCTTCCCGTCTCCGGCAGCGGAAGCTGACTGCATAGATTATATCGATGTCCCGAACGGCATATATGATGTCGCAACACATGTAAATGAAGCGGAAGCAAGAGAAGTCGTACGAGCGGTCCTTGACTATTATGAAAAAAATAAGGATCAGAAATGCTCCCTTGGCGTGGTCGCGGTCGGTCAGCATCAGCAGATGCGTATTGCGGAGCTGCTTGAGGATGAGTATGCAAGAAACAGTCTCTTCGCAGAGTGGGCAAGAGGAGTGGATGAGAGTCTGATCGTTCTGGACCTTCTCGGAGCACAGGGATATGAGAGAGACAGGATTATTCTATCAGTCACCGCAGCGGGAGACGGAGAATGTCCGGAGTGTGCGCATCTGCTTGGAGAAAACGGATGGCGCTATCTGAATACCGCTGTGACGCGGGCGAGAACACACATGACGGTCGTGAGTTCCGTCACTGCGGAGGAGATAAGACAGAAAGAGTACCGGAGCAGGGGTCTTGCAGCCCTTGCGGATTATCTTGATTATGCTTCCGGCAATCGTGGTGAAAGAAAGGACAGTATGTCTGTAAGAAGACAGAAGAAGGCAGGCGTACTGAAAGCGATTCGAAAAACACTGGAAGAGGCAGGGTATATCACCGGCGTCATGGTGGGCGAGTCTGACTTCAGGGTGGATCTCGCGGTTGCGCTGCCCGAAAATCAGGATCACTATATATTGGGAATTCTTCTGGACAGCGAGAATTATTCCGGGATCCAGTCTGCGAGAGACAGAGATATTCTGATCCGCTCTGAACTTCTCAGAAGAGGCTGGCCGGTCATGAATATCTGGTGCATGGACTGGTGGACGAGACGAGATGAAGTCCGAAAGAGACTTCTTGATGCGCTGGATTACATCAGAACTCAGATCGTGTAGGAACCCACTCGATATTTCATGAGCAGGAAAACGGAAAACGTGGTATAATTCACCATACTATTTTTAGATTATTTGGAGGTTTCATGAACATAAAGGAAATTGAGAAACTGGGGACTTATGAAATCATAATGAAGGAAGACCTTCCCGATATTCATGCGGAGGGCTGGATCCTCAGGCACAAAAAGAGCGGTGCGAGAGTCATGCTGATTCCTGCAGCAGACAATAACAAGGTTTTCAATATCGCCTTCCGCACACCGCCGGAAGATTCGACAGGCGTTGCTCACATCAATGAGCATTCTGTACTCTGCGGATCAGAGAAATTCCCCCTCAAGGATCCTTTCGTGGAACTGGTCAAGGGATCACTGAATACATTTCTTAATGCCATGACTTATCCGGACAAGACGCTTTATCCGGTCGCCAGCACCAACTCCGCTGATTTCAGGAACCTGATGGATGTATATCTTGATGCGGTCTTTCATCCTCATATCTATAAGGAACCGAACATTTTTCGTCAGGAAGGGTGGCATTATCATCTGGAGGACAGAGATGATCCGATCACTTATAACGGCGTTGTTTATAATGAGATGAAGGGAGCTTTCTCCTCGGCAGACGAGTATCTGGAGAGAGTTATTTTCAATGCTCTTTTCCCGGATACGGCCTACGGGGTGGAGTCGGGAGGAGATCCGGAGAATATTCCGGATCTGACCTATGAACAGTTCCTGGAATTCCATGCCAGATATTATCATCCGTCCAACAGCTTTATCTACCTGTATGGTGACATGGATATGGCTGAGACGCTCGCGTTCATCGATGAGAATTATCTGAAAGCCTACGATACGATCACTGTCAATTCTGAGATCGAAAGGCAGATTCCTTTCAAGGAGATGAGAACTGTCAGGGATTATTATCCGATTGCTGACGAAGAGAGCGAGAAAGAGAATACTTATCTTGCATGGAACGTGGTCACGGGAGATCCCATGGATATCAAGGAAATGATCGCCTGCGATGTCCTTGACTATGCGCTTCTTTCCATGCCGGGCGCTCCCGTCAGACAGGCCCTGCTCGACGCCGGGATCGGAAAGGATATCAGCAGCATCTATAATGATGGAATTCTTCAGCCTTATTTTTCCATCAGCAGCAGGAACGCGGAGGAGGAAGACGCGGAAAAATTCGTTCAAATAATCAGGGATGTTCTGAAGGAGCAGGTGAGTAAGGGAATTGACCGCGCGTCACTCCTTGCCCGGATCAATTATCTGGAATTCCAGTTCCGCGAGGCTGACTATTCCACCTATCCGAAGGGCTTGATGTACGCGATCGACGTGTTGGATTCCTGGCTTTATGATGAGACGAAACCATTTATTTCCCTGCGCCAGCTTGATGCCTACGAAGCACTTCGAAAAGAGCTCGACGGCGATTATTTTGAAAAGATCGTTCAGGAAAAAATCCTGAATAACCCGCATGCTGCGCTGATCATTCTTGCTCCGAAAAAAGGTCTGCAGCAGGAACGCGACCGCAGAACGGCTGAGAAACTGGCTGCATTCAAGAAATCCCTGACCGGGGAGGAGATCGATCGTCTTGTGCTTGCTACGAAGGAACTCAAGGCATATCAGGAGAAGGAAGATACACAGGAAGAGCTCGACTGCCTTCCGATGCTGAAGCGGGATGAGATCGAAAAGAAGACCAGAGAGCTTTCCAATATCGTGCGGACGGTCTACGGAGAATCCGCGGAAGGCATCAATCCGACCGTTATTTTCCACAGGACCGAATCCAACGGAATCGGCTACATGGATCTGCTCTGGGATATTCATAATGTTCCGATAGAGGAGCTTCCGTACCTGAGTCTTTTGAAAGCGGTCCTTGCAAATGTCAACACGGCCGGTCATACCTACATGGAGCTCAATAATGAGATCAATACCAATACGGGCGGAATCGGTTTCAGTATTTCCCTGTACGATGATCTGAAAGCCGCGGATACACAGGCCTATAAGGTATTTTTCTGTGCCCGCGCGAAAGCCCTGTACGGAATGCTCGGAAAAGCGCTGGAATATATTCGGGAGATCATTACGACTTCTGACTTTACCGATGAGAAGAGATTATATGAAATCGTAGCGAGTATAAAAGCTTCGATGCAGATGAGCATGCAGAGCGCGGGACATGCGACAGCCGTCTCAAGAGCTGCTGCCTATTATTCACCGCTGGCAGCTTTTTCGGATTATGTGAGCGGAATCGGATATTACCGCTTTATCAAAGATCTGGAAGAGAATTATGATGAGCGGAAGAGCGGACTCTGTGAACATCTGGAGTCCCTTCTCAGGACTGTTTTCGATCCGAAGAATCTGATGGTCGGTTACACAGCATCAGAGGAAGGTTGGAATGCTCTCTGCGATGACCTTTACAGAGTGATTGATATAGAGGCATCCTCTCCATGGAATGAGAAAGTTACGGCACAGCCTCTCGGCAGACGGAATGAAGCCTTCTGCACGGCAGGGCAGGTCCAGTACGTAGCTCAGAGCGGCAATTTCCTTGACAGGGATCTCTTCTTTAACGGAGCGCTTAATATCCTTCGTCAGATCCTGAGCTATGAATACCTGTGGCAGAATATCAGGGTCCAGGGTGGAGCCTACGGATGCAGCGCATCCTTCAAGCGTTCCGGAGAAGGTTTCATTACCTCGTACAGAGATCCGCATCTGGAAAGGACACTGGATGTATTTGCGGGAATTCCGGAATATCTGCGCAGTTTCAGAGCGGATGAGAAGGAGATGACAAGATTCATAATCGGAACGATCAGCGGGATTGACACACCGCTCACGCCGTCTCTCTATGGCATCATCAGCATGAGGGCTTACATGAACGGTCTGACGATGGAGGACACTCAGAAAGCGAGGGATGAGGTCCTTCGTGCCACGGATGAGGATATCCGCGCGCTTGCACCGTATGTGGAGGAAATCCTTGCAGACCGCTGCATCTGTGTTGTCGGCAGCGAAGGAAAGATCGCACAGCACGGGGATCTCTTCGAGCATGTGGAGACACTCAACTGATCGAAAGACAGGTGCAAAATGAGAACAGGATCGGCGGTCCCTGAAGACAGAGAGGCCATTTGACAGATAATACATCGGAGGATATATGTACAAATCGGGATATGCGGTGATCATCGGAAGACCGAATGTCGGGAAATCTACCCTGATGAATCATCTGATCGGTCAGAAAATAGCGATTACAAGCAACAGACCGCAGACGACCAGAAATCGGATCGAGACGGTACTCACGACCGGGGAAGGTCAGATCATCTTTCTCGATACACCGGGAATGATCCGAAAGGCGGACAATAAGCTTGGGGAATATCTGATCGACGTGTCGGATAAGACGATCGGGGACGCGGATGTAATTCTCTGGCTCGTGGAGCCGTCTTCCTACATAGGACACGGTGACAGAGATATCGCCGGGAAACTGAAGAAACAGAAAAAACCGGTCATTCTGATCATCAATAAAATTGACACGATAGATAAGAAGAAGGTTCCGGAAATTCTGAAAGCATGGGAAAATGTGCTGGAGTTTGATGATATCATCGTCGTTTCAGCCCTTCGGGGACTGAACGTGGATGAAGTCACCCGGGCAATTTTAAAGAGGCTTCCGGAAGGCCCTCAGTATTACGATGAAGAGACTGTCACGGATCAGAATATGAGGCAGCTGGCGGCGGAGATCATCCGGGAAAAAGCGCTCAGAGCACTGAATGAGGAGGTTCCTCACGGAATCGCCGTTCAGATCGATTCCTACAAGGAAAAATCAGAGGATTTAACATCGATCGAGGCCAGTATTATATGTGAGAGGGACAGCCATAAAGGAATCATAATAGGGAAGGGCGGCAGTATGTTGAAAAAGATCGGCACGGCGGCCCGCCGCGATATCGAAGAGATGACCGGGACGAAAGTCTATCTCAAGCTCTTCGTGAAAGTGCGGAAGAACTGGAGAGATAACGAAAAAGACGTCAGGTCTTTCGGCTATGACCGGAAGTCACTGTGATGCGGGATACTATGGAATCTCTTGAACTTACGGGCGTTGTGCTCTATGCGCAGCCTTTGGGGGAATACGATAAAAGACTGGTCATCCTTACAGGGGACCGGGGAAAGATCACGGCATTCGCACATGGGGCGAGAAGGCCGAACAGCCCGCTGATGGCGGCCTGTAATCCGTTCGTATTCGGCAGTTTTACAGTCATACCGGGAAGAAATGCATATACACTGAGGAGTGTAAAAGCCGCAAATTATTTTACGGAGCTTGCTGCTGTTCAGCCCGGTATCTACTACGGATTCTATTTTCTGGAACTGGCTTCCTTTTTCTCTGCGGAGGAGATAGAGGCAAGGGAAACAGTGAATCTGATCTATATCACTCTAAGGGCAATTCTGAAGAATAATGTACCGCTTGAATTCCTCAGAAGAGTTTACGAGTGCAGGATCCTGTCTGAGAACGGAGTTTTTGCGCCGCCGAAGGATCGCGGATCCATGGAGGAAAGTGCCTGGTATGCGCTTCACTTCACGACTTTGTGCAAGCTGTCGGAACTCTATTCCTTCAGACTTTCCGGAAAAGCGGAAGAGGATTATACGGAATATGTGGATAAGATGATGCGCAGATCGGTGGACAGACCGATGAAATCCCTTGCGCTTCTTCTTGCCATGACCAGATAAGGCATATCAAAATTTGAGGATACGGTTTACAGATATGGTAGAAGTTTAGTATAATGCAGTAAGTTGTCCAAAACGATAATGTATGTAATATAATCAAAAGAGGTATTTAATATGCGCAGACTGATTATGTTCATGCTCTGGACGATGTGCATTTTCGGACTTTTCGGATGTTCTTCCGTTACATCGAAAAAGCAGAACGCGATGGAAATAAACGGAGACGGAAAGGTCACTGCTTCTTCATACAGTTCATTTGACAAGGAATACTATGATCCGGAAGAACTGAAGGAGCAGATACAGAGTGCGATCGATGAGTATAACAGCTCAATCGGAAGCGAGAACATAGAACTGAAAAAATGCAGGAAGGATAAAGAAAACGTACAGGTAGTCATTTCCTACAAGTCCGGTGAAGACTATACGGCTTTCAACGGGGTCGCCTGCTATACAGGCAGACTTGCGGATATTGTGAACTCCGGTGCGATAGATACTTCGATATTCGTTACCAGCAGTGACGGAGGATTCAGGACCACGGTCGGTGAATTGAATGCGAAAAGTGGGACTGAGCTCAACATTCTTGTCATCGAAGAACCGATGACAGTCAGTGTCCCGAAAGATATTCAGTATATCGGAGGAGATGTTGTGATCTCCAAAGGCGGCACATGTGTGACAGGCTCAGAGAGCAACGATGATACAATACTGGATTCCCCCTGCTACATTATTTATGGCAGGCGGTAATTATAGAAAGATATTTTAGAAGAGGAAGGAACCGAACAGCATGGAAAAGACAATGGACAAGATTGTAGCGCTGGCAAAATCCAGAGGATTTATATTCCCGGGCTCCGAGATTTACGGCGGTCTGGCGAACACATGGGATTACGGAAATCTTGGCGTTGAACTGAAGAACAATGTCAAGAAGGCCTGGTGGCAGAAATTCATCCAGGAAAATCCTTACAATGTGGGTCTTGACAGTGCGATCCTTATGAATCCGCAGACATGGGTCGCTTCCGGACATCTGGGTTCTTTTTCCGATCCGCTCATGGACTGTAAAGAGTGCCATGAGAGATTCCGCGCGGATAAGCTGATCGAAGATTACTGCCACGAGAATAAAATCGCCATCACCGAGGCAGACAGGGAAGCGTACGGTACGGATGACGAGCCGCTCGGCTCCGTCGACGGCTGGAGCAATGAAGAGATGGAGAAATTCATTTTCGAACACAAGGTTCCCTGCCCGAGCTGCGGAAAACATAATTTCACGAATATCCGCCAGTTCAACCTCATGTTCAAGACTTTTCAGGGTGTAACAGAAGATGCAAAGAACACAGTATATCTCAGACCGGAGACGGCGCAGGGCATCTTTGTGAACTTCAAGAATGTTCAGCGTACATCCAGAAAGAAGCTGCCGTTCGGTATCGGTCAGATCGGAAAATCTTTCCGTAACGAGATCACACCTGGCAACTTCACATTCCGCACCAGAGAGTTCGAACAGATGGAACTTGAATTCTTCTGTAAGCCGAACACGGACCTTGAGTGGTTCGAATACTGGAAGGCCTTTGCAAAGAAGTGGCTGTTCTCCCTTGGCCTCAAGGAAGATGAGCTGCGTTTCCGCGATCATGATCAGGCTGAGCTTTCCTTCTACAGCAAGGGAACGACAGACGTTGAGTTCCTGTTCCCGTTCGGATGGGGTGAACTTTGGGGTATTGCGGATCGTACAGACTACGACCTTGGACGCCATCAGGAAGTATCCGGCGAAGATCTGTCCTACTTCGATGACGAGACCAAGGAACGTTACATCCCGTACGTTATCGAGCCGTCGCTCGGCGTAGACCGTATGACGCTGGCATTCCTGTGTGCAGCATATGATGAGGAAGTCCTGGACGAAGCAAAGAACGACGTCCGTACAGTTCTGCATTTCCATCCGGCTCTGGCTCCGGTCAAGATCGCTGTCCTTCCGCTCTCCAAGAAACTTGCGGATCCGGCATCGGAGATTTATACGGAGCTCTGCAAAAAATATAACTGTGAGTATGACGACCGCGGAAATATCGGAAAGCGTTACAGAAGACAGGATGAGATCGGAACGCCGTTCTGCATCACATATGACTTTGAATCTGCCGAGGATCAGGCTGTCACGATCCGGGATCGTGACACCATGGCACAGGTACGTGTGAAGATTGCCGATCTTGACGCTTATTTTGCCGATAAGTTCATTTTCTGATTAATCGTATGAGTTCTGCTGTTCATTCAGGATCAAAATTATAAAAGATTCATCTGAGACCGCAATCTTTACAAATGTAGTAAGGATTGCGGTCTTTTTATGATATAATACGAATAACTTTGAACCTTTTACTCATGACATAGGGAGGAAATGCCTATGGCAAAATATAACTGCAAGACATGTGGGGCCGAACTGTATTTTGACCCTGTTTCGGGGAAACTGCTGTGTGAGTACTGCGGTTCCGCTTTCGAACCTTCCGAGTACGCGTATGATCCCGAGGCGGAGGCGCATGACGAGAAGATCCCGCAGCCTGAGATGGAAGAGGCGGAAGCTTCGGAGGCCGAGCAGTCGACAGATGATTCCAGCGGGGAACTGGTCATTTACAAATGTCCGCATTGCGGTGCCGAGGTGATCACATCCAAAGAAACTGCCGCAACGACATGTGTTTACTGCAATCGCGCAATCACCCTGGAAGGAAATCTGACCGGAGAATTTCGGCCTGATTATGTACTTCCGTTCACGACCACACGTGAGGATGTCACAAAAGAATATATGAAGCTTGCGAAGAAATCGGTACTCACCCCAAGACTGTTCACGAAAAAATCTACGGTGGAGAAGATCAAGGGTATGTATGTTCCTTTCTGGCTTTATTCTTTCGAGGGAGATGCCAACATACGCGTGATCGGGACCGATTCCAGGGTATGGATCACGAAGGATGTGGAATATACGGAACTGTCCAAGTATGAAGTCGATGAATCCGGACACGGTACGTTCCGCAACATACCCGCGGATGCCCTGAAAGAACTGGATAATAATATGATGGATTCGATCGAGCCGTATGACTTTTCCAGGCTGCAGCGTTTCAATCCTGCCTATCTGGCCGGTTTCTACACGCAGAGGTGGAATGAGGATGCCGCAATGAATGAAAACCGCGCGAAGCTCCGTGCCAAGGAGTCCATGGCCAGGGAGGTCATGAAACACGTCGGATCGTTCAATGCAGGTACAGTAATAAAGAACGAGAATTATAAGTGGTCCAGAGATCAGGTCTATTACGCCATGCTGCCTGTCTGGATGATGTACACCGAATATAAGGGAAAGAAATATATTTTCGGAATGAACGGGCAGACAGGGAAGATGATGGGCGAAATCCCATCGGATCCTGCCAGGTTCTTCCAGATCGGCGGAGGAATATTCGTCGTGTCTCAGATCATCATGCTCATACTTCGTGTATTGGGGGTGGTCTGAATGAGAAAACGTATATTTGGAATACCTATCCTTCTTACGGTGGCTGTTCTGGTCCTGATGCTCGACTGTCTTCCGATCATGGCAGCGCAGGGCTCAGGCCCATATACCTCCAATAACGGCACGGTCTTCTATATGCCGGTCGTCGATAAGACCAGAATTCTGTATGACTATGCGAATCTGCTTTCCGATTCCGAAGAGAAGGAACTGACCGAAAAGCTGGCCAGGGTCTCCGACGAGAAAAAAGCGGAAATCATGATCCTTACGAGCAATGACATTCCGAAGGATATCAATTACGGAACAGAGACGACACAGAAGTATGCCGAGGAATTCATGTATGAAAATGCCATTTCCGATGACAGGACCATACTGGTCATGGATATGAATAACCGTCTGGTCGTAATTTACGGGCAGGGGAAATTTTACAGGGATGATAAATTCGTCAATATGTCGGAGAACTTCTACAATGATATCCATGATGACATGACGAACGGCAATTACTATTTTGTGTGTGATCGGTATATTACGTATATCCATCGCTTCAGAAATATTGCCTATGCCCTGATCCCCACACCGCTTTCACTTGTGATCAGTGCGGTAATGAGTATTCTTGTACTTCTCGGACTGGTAGCAAGACATAAGAGCACACAGCCGTCGAAAGCGACCCAGATCCCGATCAAAACTCTTGATTACAGGCGCACAGGTCATACCAGAAGATTTCTCGGCAAGAATGTCATGACCAGGGTACTGCCGAAGAACGATCCGCCCAGAGGAGGAGGAGGAGGAGGCTTCTCCGGAGGACATTCTTCGGGCGGCGGAGGATTTTCCGGTCACGCAGGTGGATCTTCAGGCGGAGGCGGTCACTTCTAGGACACATATTTCCTATATATTCAGTATATTCCCGGTAATGAACCGGCAAAACATAAAATACAGGCGCCTAAGGCGCATATGAAAGGAGATACTATGGGACTTATTAAGTTAGCAGCAGGAGCTATCGGAGCAGCAGGCGGAGCTTTTAACACGACTACAGGTGCAGCGTGGACAGATTACTTCGAGAGCGGAGATATGTCCGGCGGTATCATTATGAAGAGAGGCGAGAAGATCACAGGGCCTAATTCCCGCAACAAAGGCGACGCGAACCTTATTACATCGGGATCCGGAATAGATGTTCAGGCCAACCAGTGCATGATCATCGTCGAGAACGGCGCGATCGTGGATTTCTGTGCGGAACCGGGCAGGTACAGATATGACGCATCCTCCCAGCCATCCATGTTCACAGGAGACAACAAAGGACTGGCAGCGCTGGCAGCATCTTTCGCAAGCTCTTTCGCCGCAGGCGGCGGACGTACCAATACACAGCGCGTTTTCTACATAAATCTGGGCGAGATCCAGGGCTTCAAGTGGGGATCCGGCAATATCACTTTCGACCATTGGGAGACTGACTGGAATACAGGAAAGCCCTGCTGGCATATCGCAACGACGCTCATGGGCAACGGAACCTATTCCATCCAGGTAACAGATCCGGCTACCTTCTTCGCCGTTATCGGCGCTGCTAAAGCAGGGGCAGACGGAAACGGTCTGGTCACACGCGCTGACATTGAGCCGCAGATCAAGACGGAGGCGATCGCCGCTATTCGTCAGGGTGTCGCAGGACTGTCCAAGCTCAGGATCGGTTATACGGATCTTGCGGCCAATGAGATGCAGCTCACAAAGGAAGTGGACAAGATCCTCGACGAATCATGGGCAGCACGCGGAATCAGTGTCTTCAGGATCGCAATCGCCATGATGGATGCGGACGAGAAGAGTAAATCACAGATCACGAAATATCAGGAGACCAAGGGATACACAGATCCGTCCATGCTGGGCGCTTACATGGGTATCGGCAATACACAGGCCATGCAGGCAGCGGCTTCCAACAGTGCGGGAGCCATGACCGGCTTTGCGGCTATGAATATGATGGGCGGAGCCGGAATGGGAAGCAATATCTCCCAGCTCATGCAGCAGGGACAGCAGGCACAGCCGGTCAATTCCTATGCGGCCCAGGCTCAGGCAGGCGCGACCTGGACATGCTCCTGCGGAAGTGTCAACTCAGGAAAATTCTGCCCGAACTGCGGCAGCCCGAAGCCTGAAACACCGGCAGGTGCCTTCTGCCCGAACTGCGGACAGAAGTTCGACCCCGCAAATATGCCGAAATTCTGCCCGAACTGCGGAAATAAGCTCGGCTGATCAATAAATTTCTCTTGAATAATCCATCGGGATAGACTAAAATCAATAAAGCTGTGCAGCCTGACCGGGAATGACGGCCTGTACGGCAGAAAAACGGAGGGTAGCGCAGATGCGTTATATTTTTGAGGAGGAAATTATGAATTCAGAGAAGCGTAACATCATTGTCGGCCAGTCCGGTGGTCCGACTGCTGCTATCAATTCTTCACTGGCCGGTGTTTATCGTACTGCAAAAGAGCGCGGCTATAAGAAAGTATACGGCATGATCCACGGCGTACAGGGTCTCATGAAAGGTCACTATATCGATCTTTCCGAGCATATCCAGAGCGGACTTGACGAGGAACTTCTGAAGAGAACGCCGGCTGCATATCTCGGCTCCTGCCGTTTCCAGCTTCCGGAGATCCACGAGGACAGAGAAGTATTCGATAAGATCTTTGCTATTCTTGATGAGCTTGAAATCGACTGCTTTATCTACATCGGTGGAAATGATTCCATGGATACCATCAAGAAGCTGTCAGACTATGGCATGCTTACCGGCTCCAAGGTCCGTTTCGTAGGCTGCCCGAAGACAATTGATAACGATCTTGCTCTGACAGATCATACACCGGGATACGGCTCTGCTGCCAAGTA
>AUXO011946904.1_pt1 | contig 17773 bp, 18 predicted proteins | sample 768731 | NCBI WGS metagenome assembly AUXO01 (sample SAMN02715735, study PRJNA202380) | gut metagenome | biome: sheep rumen | host: Ovis aries | place: New Zealand: Palmerston North
CTTACCTTAGATACCAATTATGGTGGAATACTTCAGGCCTATGCTCTCCAAACGGTATTAGAACACATGGGGCATGAAGTAATAGTTTTCAATAAGCGTCACACAAAGGTAAAGGCTAAATGGGAGAATATATTAAAACGATTTCGTCACAAATTGATGGGGGAGAGAGTTATTGTTTTCTCAGAGGCAAAACTTAATAGAGAAGCACCAATCGTTAATAAGCAGGTGTGGGATTTTCGAAAAAAATATATCAATGAATATTATATTGAGTCATTTGATGATATTAAAAAACTAAATATTGACTGCATCGTTGTAGGTAGTGATCAAGTCTGGCGACCTAAGTATTTCAAGGAACAATGGAATGATACTGTTGACAATGCTTTCTTATCCTTTGCTAATAACTTGAATATTAAGAGAGTAGCATATGCGGCTTCATTTGGTACTGAAGTGTGGGAATACTCAGACCAGGAGACTGAAGAAATAAAACACGCCATTAAGTTATTTGATGCGGTAGCCGTTCGTGAGTATGAAGGAATCAACTTGATAAAGAATCATTTAAAAGTACCTGTAGACCATGTTGTTGATCCTACGTTTTTATTATCAGTCAATGATTATAGAGGTATAGTCAATTCGTCATCCACACCGAAAAGTCCAGGGAATTTGCTTTCCTACATTTTAGATACGTCTGAAGATAAACAAGGATTGTTGAATTTAGTTTCAGAAAAAACAGGCTTAATGCCATTCTCAGTGAATCGCGATGAGTTGATGTTGACAAAACCAATAGAGGAACGCATAAAGCCTGGTGTCGATGCTTGGCTTCGTGGTTTTATGGATGCAGAATTTGTTGTTACCGACTCCTTCCATGCTTGTGCATTCTCCCTTATTTTCAATAAACCATTTGTTGTAATAGGAAATAAACATAGAGGAATGGCGCGTTTTTATAGTCTATTATCAACCTTTGGTCAAAAGTTCAGGTTAGTGGAAAACAAGCAAGAATACCTTGATAGATATGATGCCATACATAGCTTCCCGAATGTTGACGAAATAATAATTGAAGAGAGGCTTAGAGCCATGGAATACCTAAATAATTCTCTAAATAAATGGCGCCCGCAATAAGTGTTATATGCCCTATTTATAAAGCCGAAAAGTATCTTAACAGATGTCTTCAGTCTATTCAGAACCAATCATTTACTGATTTCGAAGTAATTATGGTAGATGATGGCAGTCCGGATAGTAGTGGTGAGATTTGTGACTTGTACTCAGATCAGGATAGCAGATTCAAATCGTTCCACATAAAGAACCATGGCGTTAGTTATGCGAGACAATATGGTGTGGATCATGCTACTGGAGAGTATGTCATTCATGCCGACCCAGATGATTGGATGGAAAAAGAGCATCTTGAAATGTTATACGATGAAGCTGTGAGAAAAGACGTAGATGTTGTTTTTTCTGATTTTTGGGTGGATGTAAAAGGTTCATCAAATTATCGGTCAGAATCAACGTTGTCAAGCGTAAAGAGCAACAATGAATTAATTTCAAAACTCATCAACTTTGAAGTTTTCGGTGCGCTATGGAATAAACTTATTAAAAGGAGTATAATAAAGTCATACCATATAAAATTCCCTGACGGGGCAGTGTTATGGGAAGACCTTTTTGTGGTATGTAAAATTTTACAAAATCCAGTTACCTGGTCTTATTTACCGTCGGCGTATTATCATTATGATTGCACAAGTAACGAAAATTCTTTGGTAAGAACAGTTACCAAAAAATCCGTTATTTCTCAATTGTTGTTCATCAAGGAATTTGAACAGTATTGTAATCAAAATGGATTAGAAAACGATATTTATGTCACAAAATGTGGAATAAAAGAAAACTGTTATTCATGTGTGGATTTTTCGAGACAAGAAAAAAGAGGTATTCTTTCGGAAATCAATACATCATATATACGTAACAATCGTTTTAATCTTCGAGAACCCAAGAAGTTAGCCTTGTCGCTTTTCTTATTAGGAGTACCTTATGGTATTACTCAATTCATTTATCGTGCATTATTAAAAATCAGATAATATAAATGGCATTTTTTCTTGTTTGTTGCTTTTTACTGATAGTTTTATGCTATTTGTTTCATTTCATCTATAGGCTTAATGGGTTCAATCAGAAACCTTTAACCATTAAAACCTTCGATGGTTCAAACTCACCATATCATCCATCAGTCAAGCATAAAAATGAGGGTTTTGGTGGCTATGAATACATAATGGCTGAGACACCTTTTTACTTGACTTTACCATCTGTTGGTGACAATTATCGGGACCAATTCGAATGTCCTTCTATTCATTATTCTCATGATGGCATTCATTGGGAAGAAATAGGAGAAAATCCCATAGATAATCTAACTTCGGAGGAGAGAAGGAATAGAGACTATTTTTCCGATCCGGATTTAGTTGAAACTCCTAATGGTATAGAGTGCTGGTATAGATTAAACAGACGATATGGGAAAGAAACAAATCAGGAGAATATATTATTATTGCGAAAAATCAGCAATGATGGAGTTAATTGGGGGGAGCGAGAGGTAATTGCAGACCTGCAAGATACAAATCCACAAGTTGGATTAGGTAAGATTGTGATTAGCCAAAGCGTTCTGTTCGAGGATGGGAAATACAAGTGTTGGTATGTGGATGACATCCATTTGCATAAGGAGAGAATCTGTTACTCTGAATCTTCAGATAATACAAGGTCTTGGTCGGACAAGATAGTTGTGAAGCTGAATGGACCGGCAATTACACCTTGGCATCTTCATGTGTTGCGCGATGGCGACACTCTCTGGCTTACAATTTATGATCACCATAGTATATCATTATGGAAAGGCACAAACGAGGCTAAGTTTGAGTATGTTAAGACTCTTGTCAGCCCTTGTGGAGTATATGGGAGTTTCTATTCGAATAACACCTATCGTGCCTGTCTCACTAAAGTTTCAGATAACTTGTATAGGCTTTATTTCAGCGCTGATGATATGTTTCATTCATATATTGGTATAATGGAAGGAGTTTCACCAGATTCGTTGAAAATGACATCTGTAGATGAACAATATCACAGTTCTTTTATACATAGCCTTTCCTTAATGGCAAGGACAAGGTTAACAGTAAGTCATAAGAAATGTTCTTATTACCTAAAGCGACTATATCAAAAGCCATTAGAGTTGATGAAATAAAGGGATTATTATATGAGAGTAGTTCAGATAAATGCAGTTTATGGTCACGGTAGTACTGGTGCTATTGTTCGCGATATTGAAACACTTTGTGAACAATCTAGTATAGATTGTTTCGTAGCTAGCCCTGATAGAAAAGTGATTGAGGCAAGAAGAGGGTATGTAATAGGTAATCTTTTTGACCATAAAATTCATGCCTTATTAGCCCGATTACATGGTAAACAAGCATATTATTCAAAAATTCCGACGAAGCACTTACTTAATTGGTTAGATGAAATTAAGCCTGACATCGTACATTTGCATAATCTTCATAGTAATTTCATCGATCTAAATTTATTGTTAGATTACCTTGCTCGCAAGGATATAAATACAATAATTACCCTCCATGATTGCTGGTTCTATACGGGAGGATGTTTCCATTATACAGCCGCTGGTTGTGATAAATGGTTGTCAGATTGTGATAATTGTCTGAAACAAAAGCAAGATACACTTGCAATATTCACTAAACACTCCAGGCAGATTCTTGAAGATAGAAAGAGATATCTTTTGCAGATACCGCACCTTTACATTACAGGCGTGTCAGAATGGATGATAAATGAGTCACAAAAATCTTTTTTGAAAGGGATTCCAAGCTACATCATTTATAACGGGGTCGATATGAATGTGTTTAAACCTACAATGTCAGATTTTCGTAAGCGTCTTGGATTGGAAGGGAAATATATTATTCTTGGACCTGCAAGTAAGTGGCTCGCGCCCGTCAATAAAACAGTTTTAGAACAGTTTATCCAAATGATGCAACCCGACGAGGTTCTTCTGCTGTTTGGCGTTTGTCAAGATTTGATAGAGATGCCAAACAAAGTCATATGTTTTGGCTACACTAAAGATCGTGAAGAATTAGCAGCTCTTTATACAAGCGCTGATGTTTTTGTTAATACAACAAGGGAAGATAGCCTTTCACTCATCAATATTGAGGCTCAGGCTTGTGGTACCCCCGTAGTGACTTTTGATCAAACAGGGCCTAAAGAGACTGTAGATAATGTAAATAGTTACCATGTTTCTGTTGGAGATGTCGAACAATTGTATGAGGCAGTTCAAAAAGTTAGAAAACAATTTCGTCAAGAAATCTCGAATAATTGTCGCACTTTTGTGGAACGCAAATTTGAAATGCATAATAACTATCAGAAATATATTAGTTTATATAAACTAATAAATAAAGTTTAGTTATGAAACGAATACTGTAAATACGTTTCTGGGAAGAATGTGTATGTCCTTCCTGTTAGGTTATACGGGCTATTTTGTGTTAGGTCACAAATTAGCAAACCTTAGAAGGGTATCTAATGGCATTTTGCTACCGTTATTTTTAGCTTTCGTAAGTTATAACTGTTTGTACATATTATTTATCAGCACAAAAGGGAGCCTTATCAGAAGTCTTCTATGAATATCTCAACCCATTTGTTGCTTTGTCTGCAGGCTCTCTTTTCCTTGTTGTCAAGAATATATGCAACAACATTCAACAGTCCATAGATACTCAAGATGTTGTTGGTGACGGGAAACTTTTATCATTCATATCAGTTATGTCCAAGTATTCTCTAGCAATTTATATGCTACATATGATCGTATATATAGTTCTGCCCAAAAATGGATTGTGGTATGACGTAATAACCCCAGCTCTTTGTATCCCGATTTTCTCAATAATTATATATTCATTTTCATTCTCGTTTGTGTTCATATTGGATAAAGTTCCTGTGTTAAAGAAATATTTATTATAAATCTATCCCTGCATTTGATTTTATGTCAACGCCTGCGTTTTCCATTATTATTCCTGTCTATAATGTTGAGAAATACTTGCCTCAGTGTGTAGATAGCGTGTTGTCACAGACATACAATGATTTTGAATTAATACTTGTAGATGATGGCAGTAACGATGCCTCTCCAAGTATATGTGATAGTTTTGTGTCGAAAGATGCTCGTGTTCAAGTTTTGCATCAAAAGAATTCAGGAGTGAGTGTAGCCAGAAATAATGGTATTGATGTGGCACGGGGAGAGTATATAACATTTATAGATTCGGATGATTGGGTAGAACCAGACTATTTGGAGCAATTCCATATTGAGAAAAGCGATGCAGAACTAATTGTTCAAGGGTTAGAGTATTATGACGAACGGAATAGTCGCTTTTTCAAGCAAGTGAGAGTCGGGAATACGCTCCTTGAAGAAAGAGATTTCAAGAAGGAGGTAGAAATAAATAACCTTCTGCATTCAGGATATCCCGTCGCAAAGGCATATAAAAAAGAATTACTGAATACGGGGATTCGTTTCGATCCCTCTATATCCTATCATGAAGATCACATCTTTGTCCTGCAGATGCTATATAATTCAAAAACTATTCGTTTGGTAGATTCCATTGCGTACAAATACCGATACTATCACTCAAACAACACATTATCGTCAAAAAAACATTCATGGATTAATCTGAATAGATCTTCAGAGAGTATGTTGTCTTGCCTAAACAGGATGAAGGACAGGTTTTTGCAGGCAGATTCTGAGTATTATAAAAAAGCATACACATTTGCATATTCCCCTAAGATTTCTGCTATTTATGAACTATTTCAGACGGAAACAAACTATTCTCGTAGAAAGCAGAATATGCTAAATATTATAAAAATAGAAGATATATATTCATTTTATTATCCAACAAATCTCAAACATTTGTTTATAAAATGGGTCTTGCTACATTTACCTTATTACATGTCAGATCCTATAATAAGGATTATAGTTAAACGTCATTAATAAAGACAATATAAAAGAATGAAAATAACTTATATTTTCCGTCCGCCATCAAAAGAGAAAAGTATAGAACGTGTGTTTTCAGCAATCATTAAAGCAGTAAAAGCAAAAGGACATGAAGTCCATGTAAACTACTCAAAATCGTTCGTCTTTTGGCCTTTTGGGCTTATTTATAATATAATCTATTATGCCCTGCTCAGCCGCAAGGAGGAGGGAGTGTATCATATAACCGGTGATATTCAGTATGTGGCATGTTTGATGGACAAGAATAAAACAGTATTGACTATTCATGATATTGTCCCATTACATAACAGGAATGTACCATGGTATTCTAAATGGTTGTGTTATTGGTTTTGGTATTATATCCCCCTTAGGCATTTGAACTATATAACCTGTATTTCAGAATCGACACGAAAGGATTTATTATCTTTCTTCCCATGGGCAGATAAGAAAATAACAGTCATTCCCAACCCCATAAGTGAAGGCTTTGATTACTCGCCAAAGGATTTTAATACGACTTGTCCACGTATTTTGCATGTGGGCACTCGTGACAATAAAAATTTGAGAAGAGTTATCCTCGCTCTTGATAACATCCAGTGTGAGTTAGTTATTATAGGACAATTGTCAGATGACCAAAGGGCGCTTCTAGATGATAATTCGATAAAATATATTAACCTTTTTCATATAACAGATGAGGAAATAATTAATGAATATAAAAAGGCTGATATCATTTCTTTCCCTTCACTTTTCGAGGGCTTTGGTATGCCAATTATTGAGGGACAAGCCATTGGTCGTCCTGTGATTACCTCAATTAGGGAACCAATGAGATCTGTGTCTGGAGAAAATGCTATCTTAGTTGATCCAACATCAGTTGATTCAATAAGGGAAGGTATCCTAACCGTTATTAATGATACGGATAAGAGAGAATTGTGTGTACGAGGCGGGTTGGATAATGCCAAGAAATACGCGAATGATATTATTTCAGAAAAATATTTAAAACTATATTCTGAGTAATGTACTTTCTGTTAGTTATAATTATCATCTTCTTTCATCAAAAATTATTTTCTCAACCATTACAGTTGAGAAAGAAGAAAGAGAATATCTCTGTTTTAATTATTTGTGCAATTCTTGTGTTTTTGGCAGCATTTCGCTCCGACGAAGTTGGCGCAGATACGGAAGGCTATCGTTTGCAATACCTTAACATGGGTGCATACACTTCCTTCCAGGATTTAGTTGATAGATTCACATACTATTATCTTGGCTATTACATTCCTTGTAAGTTGTTCTCACAATTGGGCTTGCCTGTGCAGGTTTGGTTTGGTTTTATAGAGGCTATCTATTTGTATTCGATGATGAGACTGATAAACAAGTTTTCCGAGGATAAGATTTTTAGTTTGCTGGTTTTTGTTACTATCGGTCTTTTTTCTTTTTCGATGGCTGGTCTCAAGCAGACGTTTGCAATGGCATTAATTATGTTATCCTTTTTGCTTTTTATAGAAAAGAGGTATTTGCTATCGGGCCTATTGGTTGTTCTTGTGTACTATACACATCAATCAGCATTAATATTTTTAGGTGCATTCCCAATGTATTACTTCCGCAATACTAAATGGTTAATTCCTCTGTCAGTAGTAGCTTGTATGGTAATTTTCTTTAATGGATATTACTTAATGGAATTAATGGTGGATGCGTTGGACAATGTGAAATGGGAGACCTATTTGATAAATGAATCAAAGTACACATATGTTACATTTATTTTCTATACTGTGATTACTATAATAGCCGCAATGAATTTTAAAAGATACAATAACGCAGCACCAGATTATGCAAAATTAATGTTAGCGCTGTCTATAATTGGTTGTGGCGTTCAATTGCTGGCGGGTATTTCCCCATCATTGTTTAGATTAGCGTATCTATATACACCATTCTTGATGATTCTTCTTCCCAATACAGCTGTTTATTCTCAAAACAGAAGAGACTTTACATTAATCATTATGGGTTGTATTATTTTTTATTTTCTTTATGCTGGAAGAAATTCTTTTTATTCATTCGGGTAGTATTGGAAAGGCATCTGAATCGACATGGCTTTAAATATTCTAATAATAATCAGAACTGTTATCACTACTGTTACGTTAGAATTCAAATGGTTAAGAAATGCATTTACAAATCCAAGGATTTGAGAATAAGAGAAGGCGTTTTGACTATTTGCAGTTGTTACCCGATATGTCATTTCAAATCCATATACTTCATATTGTAATACAATAATTAATTCCAGCTTATTACATTATAACTTTTTAACGGGACACTAATGAGTATAATATTCAAATATAAATTGTTTATATTTATTTGTTACTAATGTTAGTTATATGAAATTTAGTATCATTCTTCCTATTTATAATGTTGAAAAATATCTTTCAGCATGTATAGATAGCGTTCTGTCGCAAACTTTCAAAGATTATGAAATTATATTGGTTGACGATGGGTCAAAAGATTCATCGCCACAGATTTGTGATAATTATTCGGAGAAATATGACTTTATTAAAACCATCCATAAATCCAATGGTGGACTGTCCGATGCAAGAAATGTTGGACTTAAGCGTGCAAAAGGAGAATATATATTCTTCCTCGATAGTGATGATTATTTGATAGATGAAAATGTTTTAATTAGAATTGTTAAGGCATTGGGAGATGAACAGGATGTTGCAGCTTTTAAGTTCATAAAGTGGTTTGAAAGCAATGGCCAATTGAGTACCTGTAAGTTCAGCTACAATCTTGATACAAAAGGAAAATCAGCTTCTCAGATCTATCTTGAGTTGATCGATAGAGACGCATATTACAATAGTGCATGGAGCAAAGTCGTCAAACGTTCTTTATTGGTTGATAATAATATTGAATTTGAGAGAGGGTTGTTAGGAGAAGATAATGATTGGTATTACAAGGTAGTGGCACATGTAAAGACATTAAGTTTAATAGATGAACCTTTATATGTCTATCGTCAAAGATCCGGGTCAATCACAAAGACTAGCACCAACAAGAATTTAGAGCATCTTCTTTGGATTATTGAAAAGTGGATGAATTATGTTAATGATGGAGAACTCACAGAGAATAAAATGGTAATCAGAAATAGTTTGGCAAAGCAGTATTGCCATGCAATCATAGGATATGCCAATCTTTCTCATCCTGAAGAGTTCTATGAAAAGCTTAAATCATATAATTACCTCTTGCAATTTAGTCGTACACCACGAGTAAAAATGTTCCGAAATATGAATAGATTTATTGGCTTAAGAGGAACTATTCTTGCATTACATTTTTTAAGAAGAAAATAATAAATATGATACTTTGTTCAGACAAACGCAAATGCCCGCAATTGTCAGACCTGCAAATGGTGACAGCAGATACTATTAAACAATATGAGGGTAATACTGATGTTGAAGCATTGATATGCTCTCGCGATGTGGCACAAGTTGCACAGCACATGAATATCCCCAATCTGAAAGTAATCCAGTTATTCAGTGCAGGTTTCGATGATATTGACCCACAGTTGTTGAAGTCAAAAGGCATACATCTTTGCAATGCTGCTAATGTGTATAATACTGGCATGGCAGAATTTGTGGTGTATGCAATACTGATGAGGGCAAAACGTTATCATAAAAGCTTGAAGAATCATTGGTTACGTCCTCTCCGTAATTATCATTACATCACGGAACTGGCAGGAAAGACTGTTGGTGTTCTCGGTGCAGGCAACATTGGCGGGCAGATAGCAAAGCGACTGGAAGCTTTTGAGATGCATGTTTTAGGGTATGATATCAAAACAGACGACAGGCCTCATTTTGAAAAGATATACAATAAGGAGGGATTGACAGAGTTCTTGGGGCGTTGTGACTATATTGTGAACTGTATGCCTCTTTTTAAGTCAACAGAAGGGATGCTTTGTAAGGATTGGTTTGAAAAGATGAAAACAGATGTCACGATTGTCAATGTAGGACGGAAGAGAATTATCAATGATAAGGATTTCCTGATTTTCTTGAGAAGTCATAAAGAAGCTACTGCAATACTGGATATGTTTGAGAAATTCCCCAACCCGATTACGAATCCATATCGCAGGCTTTCAAATGTGTTGATACTTCCTGGCGTAACGGCCATCTCTCAAGAGATAAATATCAAGCTCAAAAACTTGATTTTAGAAAATATGCAGCGGCTGCATAATGGTGAGTTGCTATTGAATCAAATTGTATAATCATTGTAAACATAATAGTATTTCGGATGGAAGATAACAGAAACCTGCCCAAAGTCCTTGTTGTTGGTATCAATGCGTGGCGTGAAGATGGTACGGCACATACTTTAATGGACATATTTCGTTGCTGGAATCCAGACCGGTTGGCTTTGGTATATACACGGGCGGATTTGCCTAATACAGATGTTTGTCACCGGTATTTCCAAATTAGTGAGAGTCAGGTGCTGAAAAGTGTGCTAAAGCCGTGGATGAAAGTGGGACACGAGGTGAAGAATACTCCATCTACAGATGGGGCAGAAATATCTGCAGAACACGCTCGTTATGCAAGCGCTCACAAGAAATCATCTTCATTGCTGCCACTACTTCGTGAGATGGTATGGAAGTTGGGCCGCTGGAAAACCCCGGCTTTAAGAAAGTTTGTTGAGGACTTTAATCCAGATATTGTTTTTGTTCCTATCTACCCGACCGTCTATATGGGGTGGATACAGAAATATATTATCAGACTGACAGGAAAACCAACGGTATGTTATCTTGCAGATGATAATTATAGCTATGACTCTTGCAATGGTATTCTAAGCTATCTGCATAGGTTCTGGCTGAGGCAGCAGGTGGGGCCTTTGGCTCGTGGCAGCAAACAGATGTTTGTGATAGTGGACAAAGAGAAGGAGGATACAGATAGTCGGTTTGGAACTAATAGCGTTATCTTAACTAAGAGCCTGGACTTTACCGGCAAAAGTTATCAGCCGCATACTCTCAATAGTCCCTTGAAGTTCGTTTATACAGGAAGCATGGTTATTGGGCGTGATAAGACACTTGCAATGCTTGCTGATACCATAAACAAAGCAAACGAAGAGACTGGCAGCATTAAGGCAGAACTCTACATTTATAGTCAGACGGAACCAAAGGAAGATGTTCTTTCACGTATCAATAGAGGCGCATCGCATTTCTGCGGACAGATTAGTAGGGATGAAGTACTGAAAGTACAGCGTGAAGCAGATGTTGTGGTTTTTGCAGAGGCTTTGAGTGGTAAGGAGTCTAATGCGGCCAAGTTGTCTTTCTCAACAAAAATAACCGACTACCTCTCCAACGGAAAGTGCATCATGGCCATAGGCAAGGAGGATATAGCACCTATTGATTATTTCCGTCGTAACGATTCAGCCTTGATAGCGACTTCTGTAGAAGAAATAGAAAAACGTGTTCGCGAAATAATATCTAAAACGGATTTGACGGACATATATGGTCGTAAGGCTTTTGACTGTGCTGTGAGGAATCACGAACGAGATATGATGAATAAAAGATTTATAAAGACTATGCTAAAGGTAATACAATGAATACTGCAACACGTTTGTATTATTTTGGATACAACCACCCTAAATTTAGAAGGATAATTGGTAGAATATTACGTATTGTATTCTCGTGCGATTTGGGCTTCCCTATTAAAATGGGGGGGGTATTTTCTTAGAGCATAATGCTTTGGGGGTTGTTGTTTCAAGGATGGTCGCGTTAGGGAGTAACGTTAAGATTTATCATCATGTTACATTGGGGGCCGGGAATGGTGGTTATCCAACAATAGGCAGTAATGTGATTATCTACTCAGGGGCAACAGTTTGCGGAAAGATTAAAATTGGTAATAACGTAATAATAGGGGCGAATTCTTTTGTAAATAAAAGTTTTCCTGATAATGTGGTAATTGCTGGTGTGCCAGCGAAAATTATAAAAAATTTAGATGAAAAGGATTTGCATAGTAACCACAGTTGAAGGCACTATTGACTCCTTTGTGATTCCTGCTGCTCGATTTATGCAGAAAAATGGGTGGGAGGTGACATTGGCTTGTAATATGAGTGATAAATTCCTTTCAGAATATAATAAGGAGTTTACCTGTATTAATGTGCATATGAGCAGAGGTAGTTCGTTTAAGGACTTGCTTACAATGCCTTTCTACTTCTGGAAGTTGTTTAAAAAGGAGCATTTCGACATTGTGCAATATGCAACTCCCAACGCAGCACTCTATGCATCTCTGGGAGCAAAATGGGCAGGTGTGAAGAAACGTTTATATTGCCAATGGGGTATTAGGTATGTCGGTTTTTCGGGTTTACAGAGATTATTGTTTAAAAGTCTTGAGAAAGTAACCTGCAAGAACTCAACCCATATCAGGCCAGCAAGTTGGAAGAACCTCGACTTTGCCGTAAAAGAGGGCTTGTATAAAAGGGGAAAAGCAGCAGCAATTGGAGATGGGGGAACAGTTGGCGTTGACTTGTCGTGTTATGATTTATTGAAGAAACCGTCCAATTGCGAAGAGATAAGATCGGCATATCCATCTTTGAAGGATAAATTTGTTTACTGCTTTGTTGGCAGATTTAGTGTGGATAAAGGTTGTGAGGAATTATTGGATTCCTTTAAACAACTTTTAACCCAAACAAAGGATGTGGCACTACTGCTTGTAGGGGAGTTTGAGATGGAACTTCCCGATAAATACAAATGGATTTACTCCTGTGCTAATGTGGCAATGACAAGACACGGTGTTCCTGATGTATATCGATACATGGCAGCTGCTGATGTCTTGGTGCATCCATCCTATCGAGAAGGTTTCAGTATGGTGATACAAGAGGCTATGGCAATGGCTCTGCCTGTTATTACTACAGACATACCTGGCCCATCTGAGGTGATAGAAAAAGATGTAACAGGTATCTTGGCACAAGCCAGAAACGTAGAAACTTTGTACGAATGCATGAAGTGGATGTATGAGCATCAGGAAAAAGGACGCGAGATGGGAAAAGCTGGCAGAAAACGTTGCGAAGAAAAATTCAACCGAGAGCGAATGCTGAGGCTAACACTTGAAGATAGAGAACAGATTTTAAACTCATAACAAAAAGAAAGGCTACATAATGAAACATTTTAAACTAATGATACTGGCAGCGGACCCTGTATCTGCGGCAGAAGCATAGACGGCTGGAGTTGACCGCATATTCTATGACCTTGAATATATAGGAAAGGCGGAACGTCAGCATGGCCGTAACACTGTGAAGTCAAACAACAGTATTGATGACATTCCTACTGTTCGTAAGGTTGGTGGTGGATATCCGTTCTCATATGAGGCAGGAGTGAATATGCCTAAGGCAATCATACAGTGGGTGAAAGGAGAGAAAGTATATGCTGCAATCTTGAAGCCGGAGATAGGAAAAATGTTCGCAAAGAATGACTATTTGGTAGAAGTTGGCTAATATATAACGATATGGCTGATAAAAGAATATACTGATGTCTCACTCACATGAGCGAAACTGGAATTGAACAGAAGTACATCAAAGATGCCTTTGCTATGGCAACCCTTGTAGAGTCATTAGGAACAAATAATATAATGACATCATTCCCTATATTATTGTTACAGACTATTTTACAAAAAATAGGCAAAACCGTGTAGTTGCCTTACCTTTACTATACAGAACTATTATATCTGTATAATTTTATTAGTATGTATACCAGCAAGATATGTTGTATCACAACATATAGTCATTATCGTGTATACAATATTTCTGTTCCACGTGTTGTAGCAATTTATTAACTGACGTGAGATATAACTAAAATAATATATGAAACACTTGAATTTGATGATTCTGTGCAACAATGCAGAATCTGCAATTAAGGCTCAGGATGCGGGTGTGGATCGCGTGTTCTATGACATGGAGTACATAGGCAAGGCTGAGCGACAGCATGGCAGGAATACGGTAAAGTCAGACAACAGACTGGATGGAATCCCAGAATTGAGAAAAGTACTTACTACAAGCAAGCTGCTGGTACGTACAAATCCTATACATGCGTACACAAAAATGGAGGTTGACAAAGCAATAGAGTATGGAGCGGACATACTTATGCTGCCAATGGTGATAGACCAACATGATGTGGAGCAGTATATAAGCTATGTTAACAACCGTGCAAAGGTTTGCATCATGGTGGAAACGGCTGCAGCTCTGGCACGATTGGACAAAATCATAGCCGTAGCAGGTGTAGACGAGATCTTTGTCGGATTGAACGACTTGCATATCTCCATGGGCCTGACCTTTATGTTTGAACTGTTGAGCGACGGGTTGGTCGAGTACATCGCCAACAAATGCAACAAGGCTGGAATGCCTTTTGGGTTTGGCGGCATTGCACGAATCGGCGAGGGAGACCTTCCCTCGGACAATATTTTAGGAGAACATGTGCGGCTTGGCTCACAGAGTGTAATTCTGAGCCGCACATTCAAAGGAGTCGTTGGTGTGGATGCCAATGCCAGACCCATAAATCTGAAAGAAGAGGTTGATAAAGTCAGATCGCGTCTCTGTGAGATTGAATCATGGAAAGAGGAACAACATATAGAGAACCGCAAAAAAATAGCGGAAGCTGTAGATAAGGTCGTCTATAAGATACTGACTAAGTAACAGGTGGACAAAAGCGAAACGCTCTTAATTTCATTGATAGCATCGACGGTAGATAACAATGTCAATCGATGCCTGTCTTTGTTGCCTGCAAAGAGTGATATATGGAAAGGCATGTCGGTACTGGCCAGCATGCAAGGTGTAACCGGTTTGGCGCTTTATGCCATAGAACTTCTGCCAAGAGAGCTATACCCACCAATTGAGATTCTAATGGATATGGCTGGTATGACTGAGCGTCAACGAGAAAAGTTCGGAAGACAGGTTATAATAGCCCAGAGATTTGCTCATGCCCTAAGGGAAAAGGGGGTAGAGATGAAAATCCTAAAGGGAATCTCATTCAGCACTTACTATGATCAACCGGAATTGAGAGAGTGTGGGGATTGCGACTGTTATCTAAGCCTTGCCCCTACCCCATCTTTCCAAAGTAAAAGACAAGCAGGTAGTACTGGCTTTGCAATTGGCAACAAGACTATAGAGGAGATTGGCGGCAAGGCTGAATTTGGCAGTTACAAACATTCGCACCTGTACTTGAACGGATTGATGTTTGAGAACCATCATTATATTACGGACTTTAATGGCACTAAACAAGGCAAAAAGACAGAAATGCTACTGGAAGAAGCCATTGATAACCCGGGTACTCCGATAAGACTGACGCTCTACGGCAAGACGAAGACAACGGATATGATAAGGCCGTGTGCTCATTTCTGCGCATTGCATTGTCTACGTCATGCGCAAGGTAATCTGATGTCTGGCGGCATGGTGTTGCGTATGCTGTATGACTGGACAATGATTATGCGTGCCGAACAGGAAAATCTGGACTGGGAGCGTTTGGGCAAGGCTTTGGACGAAATGCGCCTGCGTCTGTTTGCAGGTGTAATGACATCGGTATGTGAAAAGTATCTGGGACTGAAATTATCAGCCAAAGGTGTTATCCGTTGTGAGGACGAGACCCTGACAGACGAGGTGATGCTTGACACATTACGTAGTGATATTCATCCCAAGAAAAAAGAATCACTTTGGCATAAAGGTGTGCGTGTTTGCAAGCGTTTCAAAAAATTCTATCACTTCCGCCGTCTTGCCACCGAGAGCGTCCCAATGATGATATACAACAGTTTTGCCTTCAGTTCATACATGAGGCGCAACATTGAATTATAAAACCAATACTGTTCATGATAATCAATGACAAGTTTCTGAATGAATTGCTGGCAAAGGCGTGCGAATCTGAGAGAAAGAGGATGGCATATGACATGCGTACGCCCGGACATGAGGGAATCTCGACAGACAACAGTCAGAGAATTCTGAATGCACTATATCCAGGTACGATGGTGAATGTGCATCAGCATCCGAATTCTACAGAAAACATCGTTGTACTGAAAGGCAGGCTGGACGTAATGCTGTATACATTATGTGAAGGAGACATTCGCGAGGAGGAGCGCTACGAACTGGATGCTGACGGAGAATGCCGGATGGCGACACTGCCTAAAGGTGTATGGCATTCTGTACTCGTCCATGAACCCTCGGTCATCTATGAGGCTAAGGACGGCAGGTATGGGGATGACGGAACTATATTTTTAACAAAAAGTGAATGTAATCCATAAATAATATTGAAGCAAGTAAAACAATTTATCTATGCCTGGCGCATATTGTCTCATACGAGTAGGACGCTTATAAACTCACGTATGAAACCATATAGGTCAGACACAGATTATGATATGTAAATATAGCACCCTTAGAATAACATCACATCAAGGAATTTGTGAAAAGAAAATAAGCAGTGAACAGGAACATATACTACCAACCATAGCCCTCACGCATACATTATGACATATTATCTGCATGCGAGAGGAATGTGTTGAGTTGTCGGTGGTTAAGGATTTTGATGTCTGATACCGTGTTTGGTCATACCCCTGTCGGTGCGATGTGTGCCATGATAGCAGCTCGTATATGTGGAGTAAAGAACAGGGTGTATTATCGCCATGGCGTGATATACACTACCATGAGTGGCTTAAAATATCATATATTCAGACTGGAAGAAAAGTTTGTTGCTGCATTATCTACTGCCGTTGTCAACGTCAGCCATTCGCTAAGCAGACTGGCTGTACGCGACGGACTGAACACTGCAAGCAAGAACAATGTTATCGGTCATGGTACCTGCGGTGGTATTGATGTAAATTACTTCACACGAAATGCAATCATAGGGGCTCCTGATAAGAGAGCAGAATTAGGTATTTCCAAGAACGCTTTTGTATTCAGCTTTGTCGTACGTATTGTTAAGGATAAAGGGATTAACGAATTGGTGGCAGCTTTTGATAAGCTTTCCCAAGAATATCATGTATCTCTTATATTAGTTTATTCTCAAGAAAGAGATTTGGATCCGATAGAAATGAAGACAGAAGAGATGATAAAGGATAATAATCATATTCATGCAGTCGGTCGTCAGAGTGATGTTCGTCCCTATCTTGCAGCAAGCGATGCTTTCGTCTTACCTTCTTATCGTGAAGGGGTCGGTCTGGTGTTGTTAGAAGCTAATGCTATGGACGTTCCTTGTATAGCTAGTGATATCATCGGATGCAATGACGTGGTGACAGTAGATGTGAATGACGAGTTGGTTCAGCCAAGGAATGTTGAGTCTCTTTATCAGAAGATGAAGGAATGGGTAGAACATCGTGAACAAGTTGCAGAGAAGGCTAAAGTATGCAGGAACTATGTATTATCCCATTATGCACATGAAGATGTGAAAAGGGCCTATTATGAAGAGTTGAAATCTCTGGTGGGAATCGAAGACTAAGTTGACAAGTATGCAACACTTTTTTGTCAATAGACAATTGCTCTCCAGAGGCTTATATGGAAACGAAAAAATTAATAGAATTGTTATTGCGAAATGAGTCAATGTGATGTTTTAATAACCTATTGTTGGAATCGTGTGGGATATAATATAATGAGGAGTTTAGCTCTTCATGGTTTAAAAGTATGGGTGGCTGATACTTCCAAGCGAAATATTTGCAGTATGTCAAAATATTGTTCGGGGAGTTTTGTATATCCAGATCCGTTTAACGATGAGGAGAGGTTTATCGCATACTTGAAGAATAAAGTTGATGAGTTGCATCCAACCATGCTGTTGCCTACTCATGATGAGAGCGTAGT
>AUXO011596766.1_pt1 | contig 17769 bp, 18 predicted proteins | sample 768731 | NCBI WGS metagenome assembly AUXO01 (sample SAMN02715735, study PRJNA202380) | gut metagenome | biome: sheep rumen | host: Ovis aries | place: New Zealand: Palmerston North
CCGCGCATCATCTTTTTGATTTCTGCATCCTCAAGTGGAAGGATTCGTTTAGCGAACACATTTTCAGGTTCTCCTTCGAACTCTGTGATCATACCGCCTACGATACTTAGATTCGGATCCTCCTCGAAGCATTTCATCTGTTTCTCGAAACGGTCTGGCAGACAGATATCATCACTGTCCATACGGGCAAGATAATCATATTTCGCTGCTTCAGCTGCTATTCGCATGGCTTCTCCCAACCCCCCATTCTTTTCCTGTGGCAGATACGTCACCTCTATGGGCAGCGCCTTATTTGAAACTTGAAACCTAAGACTTTCCACTTCCTTTTCTAAAAGGGCTGGAATAGGTCCGTCTCCCACGATAACAATCTCATTCGGCAGCAGCGTCTGCTGCAGCAAACTGTCAAGAGCGACTTTCACCAATTCTGGCTGGTCGTTCTTGTATATCGACATGATAACACTAAACTTCAACATATTCATTCTCTCAAATACTCTTTCAATTGATGTGCAAATATTGGTACGAAAATCTTTACACCCTCTTCATTAATATGATTATAGTCTTTAAAGTACTTGGAATCATGATGTAACTCTTTCAAATCAGTATAATTCCAAAATGGAAGATGATGCTTCTTACAGTAATTTTCCAAATAGATTGCTGTACTCTTAAAACCACTACCTAAGCCTGGTGACATTGTAAAAATCAATTTCACCTGATTCTCTTTACATAATTCAACTATCTTGTCCAGATACTTCTCAGCCCAAGGGTCAGGGTCAAAAGCCTTATTAGATTCTTTCCAATATTCAGGTTTCCATTCTCTTCCATTATATGGAAGTCCCTCATAACCATGATCATGTTCTTTTTTCTGAATAAAGGTTCTAATGATATCATGAAAACAAGAATTGTATTGATACAATGCAGAAACTAATAGCCATTTTGCATTAGGTTTACAATCATCTACTAATTCTTTTACATTCTTATCTACCCAATAAAATGGATAATAAGCACTAATCTTATCTTGGTTCCATTTGTATGACATCTGAAAATCACCAAGATCAAATATTACAACTTTTAATCTTCCATTCTGCAATGCATTTTTCACAGAAAGATACTGACCAATAACACCTACCCCATCAAGACCAGCATCATACACAGACATCCCTAAAGAATCTCGTATGATGCTTGGCTTGTAGCAAAACATGGCTCTTGATGCACCAATAATCAGAATCTCAGCAGAATCCTCATTCAACTCATATTTATATCGTTGTCTCAGTTCAGCATCCTTTGGGACATGCGAATATGTAAAACTAAAAACGAAACGGATTATTAAATCAAAGATCAATAAACCGCCAAAAACATATGCAATATATTTAATCAAAGATTTCATTAGAATTGGAAATAAATGAATTGTCCACCATCAAATACACCTAGTGAAAGAATCAACGCAAGAATCACACAACTAGATAATGCATAAACCTTGACCATATTCTTTTCAGTAACTTTTACCTTTTGATACTCAACAATATATTCACCAATAAATAGCATCAAAATAGCCAACACTCCGTAGGCTAAATGAAACTTATCCAGCAAATTAACATGATCAAAGTTTGAGAAAATCTGCTTTACCCCGTAAAATGCATCATGTGATGTATTTGCGCGGAAGAATATTGATGCTAAAGCAACCAAAAAGAATGTGATAAATCTATTCAACCATAACCACCATTCTTTATTCTTCAGATGATGTTTCTTTTCAAATTTGCGTTGCCGTTTCTCTTTCAAACTACAAATTACCAAATAAAAACCATGTATCGAGAAACAAATCACATAAGTCCATGATGCCCCATGCCAGAAACCGGAAATGAAGAAAGTTAGAAAGATGGCACAGCACCACCACCAAAGTTTCATACTGTTACCAACCATTGGATAGTACACATAATCCATAAACCATGATGTAAGCGAAATATGATTCCGCTTCCAGAATTCCTGTATCGAAGTAGAAAAGAAATAGGGTCTCCTGAAATTATCCATCAATTTAAATCCCATTACCTTTGAACAGCCAATAGCAATGTAGGAATATCCTGCAAAATCACCATAGAGTTGAAAACAGAACAATACAGAAGCCAAAGCAATTGTACTCCCATTATGATGTCCAATATTGTTATAAACAGCATCCACATACAATGATAGCCGGTCCGCTACTACCAATTTTAGGAAATAGCCCCACAGCATGAGGTTGATTCCACTAATTGCATTATCCACCAGAAATTTTTTCTTTTCATAGAACTGCTGTAAAAGATTTGTTGAACGCTCTACAGGACCAGCTACTAGTTGGGGAAAGAAAGACACGAACAAAGCATATCGGAAGAAATTCTTTTCAACTTTTACATCTCCCCTATATACATCAATCGAGTACCCTAGTGCTTGGAAAATGTAGAAAGAGATACCGACGGGTAGCAGCACCTTAAATTCTGGAATATGAATGGTTATCCCTATCCAATTCATCACGGCTGTCACATTTTCGGCCGCCCAGTTGAAATATTTAAAGAAGAATAAGATTCCTAAGTTAATGACTATAGAACTCACTAAAAACAATTTTTTTCTCGATGGATACTTGCTAATTCCCAGCGCTGCAAGAAAAGTAACGACCGTACTCGCCAGTAGCAAAAGGGCATAGACCGGTTTCCAGTTCATGTAGAAATAATAACTGGCAGCCAATAAGAACAAGTTCCTGTACTTCAATGTCGGAATCATAAAATATATGATGACGACAATGGGGAAAAAGAATAGAAACTCTATCGAATTAAATAACATATATCAAAATTTTAACATCGTACCTGCCCATGAATAGCCTACTCCAAAGCCGGCTATTAGGAGATTATTTTCTTCTACTATTCTTCTCTCTTTTATTGCTTCCACAAGAGCAATGGGAATACTACTTGACACCGTATTACCAACATTTTCTATGCAATAATAGAATTTCTCATCAATAATCTTGCATTTCTTCTTAAGGAAGTCAAGCATATATTTGTTAGCCTGATGCAATACAAATAAATCCACGTCCTTCTGTTCTAAACCATTCTTCGCCAGAACTTTTTTTATGAGTTTTGGTACATGTGTCAACGTAAAGGCAAATATCTCGCTACCATCCATAAAAAGATAATCAGATGAAATGGGATTACCGTTTTTTTCATCATATTTAATATCGTTTGCCTTTATTGGATTTCTCATTCCGCCTGTTTTTACAATGAGGTTATTAGCCCCCTCACCATCTGTACCTAACTGGAATTCTCCTATTTCGGCTATTCCATTCGCACTTATAACTGTTGCAGAAGCACCATCTCCAAAAATCGAACGATTACCTTTGTCTCGAGGATGCAGGTGTTTGTTGTAAGTTTCAGAGGTCAATAATAGGACATTTTTAGCTATTCCTGCAACAACAAGTCCTTTTGCCAAAGACAATCCATACACATATCCTGAGCAACCAAGATTAAAGTCCAAAGCCCCAATATCCGTCCTTAGACCTAACATTGTCTGCACGATGCAAGATGACGATGGGAGAAAATAATCAGGACTCTGTGTACAGAGAAGGACATAGTCAATATCCCCCTTCTGACATTTTCCTTGTAAAAACAACTTCTCGGCCGCTGAGACAGCCATGTCTAATGCTGTTTCATTCTCTGCAGCAACATGTCGCTCTTTAATACCTACCTTGTCAACGATTTTCTCAATGCTCCACTCTGGAAACTCCTGAACAAGCTGTTCATTAGTCACCACTTTTGTGGGCAAATAATATGCTATATCCTTTATATAAACTTTCATCATTACATTAGGGTTAGGCCACCATCTATTTTCAAATTGGTACCAGTTACCCATGCGCTGGCATCCGACAGAAGGTAAATGACAGCATAAGCGATATCCTCAGGCTTTCCATATCGTCCTAAGGGATAATGCTTCACGTCCTCTTCCAATTGTTCTTGTGTAATATCACCTTTGTTGAAAATATTCGTATCCACCATACCAGGATTCACGCAGTTCACGCGTATGCCTCTTGGCGATAAGTCTAATGCCATAGCCTTAGCTACTCCATTCACAGCGCCCTTTGATCCAGAATATAGTGCCGCGGCAGGTGCAGAGACAAACACGCCCGAAACAGAAGAAATGAATACTATCGATGCATTTTTATTAATCATTTTCTTCTTTAAGAGCTTTTGCGTCATAATAACAGGAGCCTTGTAATTCACATCCATGATGGCATCAATATCTTGCTGCGAAACATACTTGAATGGCTTTACGATTGTAAAACCTGCACACAGAACAATGCCATCAAGTTTTTCACCTATATTATCCACGAGGTATTGAATGCCATCATCTCCTGCTAAATCAGCTTTCAGCACTTGGTGCTCAGTAGTATTCTGCATCAAGTTTAGCGTTTCTTGCAGTCTCTCCTCGTTTCTACCAGTCATAATCACTTTAGCACCCATACGTGAGCACTCAATAGCTATACCTCTTCCAATACCAGAAGAGGCTCCAGTTACGAGAATCGTTTTCCCTTCAAGAGAATATGGATTATAATTGTTCATATCAGTATTCTATTAATTCAGGACAAACTATTTGGTTTGTTTCATAATAAACGGCACCCCATGACAATCCTACACCGAACCCACAATCAATGTGCTTGAGTGATTCATTCTGTAGGCGTTCTCTACATCTTGTCACCAATGCCAATGGAATTGATGCACAGCTTGTGTTTCCAAATTCGTCAATACAGTATGGAACCTTATCTTCAGGCTGTTTTAGTTTCTTTCTTATTTTCTCGTTCATGAAGAGATTGGCCTGATGGAAACCATACAAATCAACTTCATCCTTATTAATTCCGAAGTTATCGGCTAATTCATTAACGATTTTGGGAACCTTAGAAATGCCAAAAGCAAATACGCTCATTCCATCCATCTCTACATTAACCCTGCTCCTTACGATTCCGTCACCAATTTGCTTCTTTTCTAGCGATTCTGGATTAATCCTATTGCGACCTCCGTCAGGAACGATAATATCCCTATATCCAGCACCGTCCGAATGCATTACGAACGACAAGCCTTCAACCCCTTCCACATATTCTAATGCTGTAACCGTACCTGCATCGCCAAAGATTGGATATGTACTTTTATCATCAGTAGAGCATAGCTTAAGTGGGGTATCTCCAGCTAACAATAAACCCTTCTTAATAGTGCCATTTTGCATCAATGCACCAAGCACACTTAATGCATATACCCATCCTGAACAGCCTAACGATATATCAAGCGTAAAACAATGATTACACAGCCCCAGCCTATTCTGAATGATAGGAGCCGTAGAAGGTAACACGTAGTCAGGGGTCTGCGAAACAAAAACTATGGCATCTATTGCATCTCGTTCCCATCCAAGTTCCTCTATTAATCTTTCGGCAGCCTTTACGCACAGGTCAGATGAACATACATCTTTAGGAGCGCAACGTTTCTGCCTAATACCGGTTGTTTGTATAAAAGATTCACAACCGTCCCACTTGTAGATATCCTCTGTTTTAAGAATGTCTGATGGTACGCATGCAGACATTCCTACAACAGAGACATTTTTAATCTTTAAGAAAGCCATTATTTTTTACTCACAACCAAGTTAAACAAATCCTCAAGTGTTTCCACACTGCGGATATCTTTACCTGCAAGAGTCACATCATACTCCTCATCTACCATGGAAATGATGTCCAAGGCTCCCAATGAAGACCACTCATCTAGTTCTTTAAACTCTGTTGATCCATTCAAAGAAGCATCTTCAATGTCAAGTGCTTCGGCAAATTTTTCGATAAAATCTTTGATTTCCATAATTTTTATAATTTAATGCATTTATAATATAATAACTAAATAATTCTTGTTTATTGTATCCTCATTTGGTTAAGTTGAGATTTGGTTGACGTAGTTATGCATCACATACTTTACGAATGAGTGAAAGCCATTCTTCCACTATATTATCCATTCTGAAATGTTCTGCCAATTTACGACTTTCTAAAGAAAAACTCTGTATTTTTGCTTCGTCAGCCATCAGTTTCTCTAAAGCATTTGATAAAGCATCAGTATCTCCTAAATTAACGACATAGCCATTCACTCCATCACGAATCAGTTCATCTGTTCCTGAAACACGTGTACTTACGATGGGAAGTCCAACACAAACGGCTTCCAGCATGGCATTGCTTAGACCTTCATAATCACTTGAAAAAGCAAAGATCTTTGCTTTGTTCATTTCTTCTATCACCTTCTCGCATCTTCCCGGAAATTTTATACGACTTGAAACCTGAGATTTGAAACTTGAAACGAGAAATTCTAGTGAATCTCTCTCAGGTCCTTCTCCGTAAATAACAAGTTTCCATTCGGGAAATCGTTCCGCAATATTAGCAAAAGCCTTAATTAATATTTCCTGTCGTTTTTGTGGAAATAAGCGTGCTACACTAATAATGGTGTTCTCTTTATTACATGGTTCGATATCGTAAACCTTATCATTGACAGGATTCAAAATGATGGAAGTTCTTTTTGCTATAGAACCATGGAAATATTTTTTTATGTATTCAGTCTGTACAACCAACCATGCAGCATGAGGAAGAAAAATCTTTTTCAATAATTTTCGTTTCCACGACATATAATGAGGATCCAATCGCTCCGAGGCTATTACAGGAATACGAGTTCCCATGAGTGCACAAATTGTAGCACAATATACCCCTTCTGTGAAAGCGACGCATACGTTAGTTCCGGATTTCTTCACATAATTGCGTAACCAAAACAACCTTTTTAACAAGCTCCCAGGACAGATTTTTACTGCTATTGTTAATTTTACGTCAGGGTCTGTTTTATAATAAATATCATCGTATAATAGACATATAATCTCTACTTGATGCCCAAGTTCTGACATCTTATTAGCGAGTAGTGATACCACTCGTTCTGCTCCACCAGAACCTAATGATGCTAAAAGAAAAACGATATTCATTTGGTTAACTTTTCATTACATCTACATCATGCAATAGTCTATCCCAGCGATCCATTGTGTTCTCAATGGAATAGTATTTTGAGCGTTCAATAGCATTTTTGCATATTCTTTCCCGATACTCATCATCTTCTATCATCTTTTTGATGGCTTTAGCCAATGACTCCACATCCTCAGGCTCACACAGTATCCCATTCTCCGTCACCTCAATACCATGGTCACTATAACCATTAACCTTTAAACTATCACCTTGTAGCGGTGAAAGAATTTCACGTTGCCTTCCCTTATAGTCACAAGCGACGCAAGCGCACCCCTGACTCATTGCTTCTATCAGTACTAAGCCAAATCCCTCATACCGGCTACTCAACACAAAGATGGAAGCTTCTTGATACAGTTTCTTAATATCTTTTTGGAATCCCAAGAACTCTACATGATATTTTTCCGACCTCCAAATCTTCTGTCCATCACTTGAAGCTTGAAATTTGAAATCTGAATCTTCAAGAATAGACATAAGATACTCGAAACTCTCCAGCTTTCCCGCCCCAGCAATTTTCAACCACCAGTTGGCATTTCTCATTTTTTCATTCTCTTCAATCTTCATTATTTTACTCCAAGCTTGGAGTAAAATATCGAATCCTTTCACATGCCATGCATCCAATCTTCCAGCGGCGAGCACGGCATTTTGTTTGATGGGTATTTCATGAATGGGAATAAGTTCAAGGGGATTTGGCATAACAGAAACATTTTTCAGTCTATTGCCAATAAACGTTTTATCTGCCTCTGTCAATACTGTTACTTTAGAATATAAGCGCCCTAACCAATATTTTGCAATTTTATTCCATCTCCCCATTGGAGCAGAACTTGGCCGTTCAAAAGAATTATGGGCTGTATAAATTATCGGTATATTTAATCCTGTGCATGCTAAATACGAAATGAATGAACAGGTTTCCGCTATTGCAATGACAACTTCGGGGCTTTCTTTTTTCAAAAATGAACGAGTATTAAAAATGGCTTTAATCCATTTTATTATTTTATTCTTACTTTTTGGGAAAATCCCATATAGGTTCACGTTTTTATTAACAGGGAAACAAATCTCTTCATTTGTATTAGACAGCAAATAGGATATGTGTCCACGATCAGCGAATCCATTAGCAAGCATAACGCCTACATGCTCTGCTCCACCGAACCCTAATCTAGAGCAAACAATAAATATTTTCATTATAAAAGGCAATTCTGTTTTTATTGGATAATATAAATCAAGAGTTGACATATGCTTAATCAAGAGTGTTAAGGAACAGATTGTCCTTCATATGAGCCATTTCTTGAGAATATTTACTGAAGAAGAAATAAATAAAGAATAATCCTATACCAGTATAATATAGAAGTCTGTTTTTTCTTGCAAACATTCTTGACATAAGAGGAATCATAAACATCTCGAGAGTAGCAAAAACAGTAGATGTTCTTCCAGACAATGCAGTATAGTTACAGAAGAATATAAGTATTAAAGTAGAATAAAAATATCCAGTACGATAGATATAATAGTATTTATCAAATGGCTTTAGATCCTTTTCTGAATATGTAAATAATAGTAACAAAATTGATTGGAATAGAATCATTGGGTTTGATAAACCTAAAGCTCTTGAAACGTAAGATCCTTGTGTGTATGTAGTATATTGTAAGTCATCACTGTAGTTCTCTACCCATCCTGTGATATAATTAGCTATAGTTTGTGAAGCAATAGCTGCAAAAAGCAATCCTGCAAGGATATGCCATTTTTTGAATTTTATATATGACATAAAATAAAAAGGAATGGCTAATAATGATAAATGGTGAAATTGATAAGCCAAAAGAATTATTCCGAAATAATGCCATATTTTTCTTTCATAAACATATTTAGTTGCTAATATAATTAATAAAATGGCCAAAGATGATCGCATCTGAATAAAGTCTCTATTAAGCAAGAAACGAGCAATGTAGTCACACAAACCAATCAGAGGGATAAAGCAGTATTTTGTAAGAGATTTGTAAAGCAACCACATCGACAATCCACCCATGGTAAATAAATAGAATGTAGAATTATCGTATATGGTTTTTATTATTGAAGCTAATAACATATAGCCTTTTTCCACATATCCAAATGGTTCTATATCAAAACTAAAATCAAATATATTTGGTGCTTTAAAAAAAGCGATTTCATAAACAATTTGATCTGGCCAGTTTTGTCTTGTACCTATAAAATAGGTAAGAATTAGCAATGCCAAGACAAGAAGTGCTTTAGATGATTTTTTATCTCCACCTTCAATGAATACAAAACAGAAAATATAGAAAAGGCTAAATGCAACAACTGGAAAATAGAATCCCATAATGATTAAATATGATGTTTAATTTTAAATGCTATTTTTAATAATGAAAAAACGGTTTGATACCAACCGTGACAAGAAGCTTCAATTAGTATCTTTTTTGTTTTAGAAGCATTGGATTTCTTAACAATGTCAATGTAGTTGTGAAAATTATGTTTAAAACTATTGGATGTATAGTATTTAGAACCATGAAAGAATGCCCTTGATACCATTGAATAAGTGTTTTTTTGGTAAACTTCTTGTCGAATGGCTTCATTGTACAATAATTCGTCGAATAACTTTCGTCGTAATAAGTCGTTTTGATAAGTTTGTTCATTATAGTTTCGGGATAGTGAACTGTGATTAAGTTCGCGTACATAATGGTAGAAAGCCTTTGGAAGATAGGATATTTTAATATTGTGTTTTAAAAATGCTGCTATCACATACTGGTCTTCACAAAAACTGATACTTTCAGGGAATCGTATATTATACTCTGAATATAATTTTCTTCGAATAAGTTTATTGCAGGTTGACCCGTGAATTTTACCAAAAATATCATAGAGGACATCTTTATGATTTAATGAAGAAGGTTCCTGCTTGATGTATTTCTGCCCTTTATAAGTATTTTCATAAAAATCACAAATAACCATGTCGGCATCAGCCTCTTTAGCCATGCCATATAGTGCTTCAAGCATTTCTGGATCGACCCAGTCATCTGGATCAGCATGAATGGTATATTCTCCAGTGGCATGATCTATTCCAAACTGACGTGCAGAAGAAACGCCCCCGTTGGGTTTATGAAATGCCTTGAAGCGACCATCCCTTGCTGCATATTCATCTATCATTGCCCCACATCGGTCAGGCGATCCATCATCCACCATAATAACTTCAAAGTCAGGAAGAGTCTGGGCCTTTAAAGAATCCAAGCAACGAATCAAGGTTGATTCTGCTTTATATATTGGTACAATAATACTAATCTTTGGGTTATGCATGTACAAACTGAGTTAAAAATCGAACAGATGCTTCACGGTATTCCTTTATGGTTTGCTCGACATTCTTTCCATACTCAACATGTAAAGGTGAATGCTGTTTAGAGTCACTTAAACTAATGATTCTGTCTTGCAATCCGAATTGATTCATTAGATGATTGGTTCGGCTATCCTTATCCCCATTGATACAATAGAAATCTTTTCGGAAGAGAATAGAGAACACTTGCAAATGGAAAGAACCTCCACAGACGCATTTTGCATATCGTATCAAATTCAAGAACTCCTTCGGACCAGTTGGAATATATGACTCAATATTGCCGTATTTATTAATGTCTTTTGGATAGTAGGCTTTTTCTGTTAGAACCTTGCACCCCAATTCACGTCCTATATTACTGGCGATGTCGAAATAGGCATAAGGCAACCCTACAGGGGTGTAGAAAAACACATAATCATCTTTAATCAAAGGTTCATCGGAAACTATCGAATCATAGTCTTGAGCATCTAACAATATTGTGGGGTCACATACAATAAACCCCTTCTTAATGATTTTATTCTGAACCAAGAAATCCATAGAACGCTGTTCTCTCAATGAAACAGCATCAAAGCCTCGAATCTGCTGATGTAGGAATTCGCAATTGCATTTTTCCGGTTCCTGCCCTAAAGATGCAGCGAATGATATCTTTTTACCATTATGCCAGTTACCATAATATGCTTCTACACTATCTGGTGCATTTGTGTTCCATAATTGATCACTGCCACAAATTAACAAATCGTAGCGATTTCTTAACGTTGACAGTTCTTCCATGTTATGATATTCCTTTGTGGTTTTCAGTTCCTCCATAAGGAAGTTCTCAAACAAATGCCATTTTTTATATAAAGGCCGTATGGACTGAGGATAAAGAAATAGCCTCTTAATCGAGGCCAACGCCACATCGTATCGACCAAAGCTGATTGGCTTGTGATAGACTAATCGTTGAATTTTTGATCGGTAATTTACAATCTCTACCTCATGTCCTTGTTTTTCCAAATAGGTCTGCAATGCCCATGCTTGAAGCATGGAGCCATAATTATGAGAAGCATGAAATGTGATAACACCTATTTTCATGTTAAGTTATTAAAATTTAAATATTCCCTGAGCAATACATTTTACAATAAATGATAAGGAAAACCCATATTTTTTCCTGTCACGCAGCCATTTAAGGGATGATGCTATGGGGTGGTTGGCGATGTCTTTAATAAGATCACCTGAGGCCATACGTTCAAAATAACCGTCATTATCACTTTTGAGGGCTTCATAAAGAATACTATCGTTCTCATCTACAGGAACTGTCTCATAGAACTGTCGAAACCAGTTACGTTCTTTCATAATTGCCTCCATCTTTCCTTCAACATTGGAAGAGCTACTACTGATTGTCTGACTGTTAACACGATATTGAAACCCCGGCTCTTTTGTATTGGCAATTCCCTTTTGGTCAGCCATCATATATGCAGTGATTGCATCACTTCCCCACGCAAAGGGTAAATCATAAAAACCGCCTTTCATTCGAAGAGCATTAGTTCTATAGCAATAATCACCTATACACATGTTTCGTCCTTCTTTCCTTCGCTGAATCATCTCATATACAGATTCTCTTTCTGGCCTTTCGTCTAATACCCTAATAACCTGGGATTTTTCATTAATAATCTCCGTACGAGAAAAATATACATCTAAATCTGGATACTTTTGAATCAAATTATTAATATCTGTGAGGAAGTTTGGTTTCAGTCTATCATCATCCCCCATACATATTATGAAATCACCTTTAGTGTACTCAAGGCACTTATTCCAATTACCTACGACATTTTCTGCTCCAAAACCTATCTTATTTTTGTAATACCTAATACGGCTGTCAGAAAAGCTGTTTACGATTGAATATATATCCTCTGGAGAATTGTCGTTTACGATGATTATCTCAAAATTTTTATATTTCTGGCCTAATACACTCTTTATACATTCTTCTAAAAATGTACTTTTAAATGTTGGAATAGCAATACTAAATAGACGGTTCATAAACAAAAGCGGAAGACTAATTCTTAATAAATAATATATATGCTCTTTTAAATAATTTTGTTACCAATATTGGTAACAAAACTCCTACAAACGAATAAACAAAGCATGTTTTATCGTTTTCAAATAAAATAACAGGAAGCTCTGATAATCTTTCAATAGGTAAAGATTTATATTGTATTAAAAATAAACTGACAGCCTTAAAAGCTAAAAAATGCAATGCTAGAATTTTTAAAGTATATTGTCCTATTTCATACAATGCTAATCTCCATTTATAAGCATCCAATTTATAAGAAAGCGCAAATGTGGATAAAATTCCAATTAACGCAAGTGGCAGATATAAAAATGTCTCAGAAAAGCTACAAAACATTGAAATCGAATATGATGATATTGAAAATACTATCAAACAAGCTGAAAGAGCAATAACTAGTGACCATTTATAAAAGAAAACATTTTCAATCTTTTTATATTCATATCCAAACAAGAAAAACAATGCTCCCATAATGATAACGGAAAGATTGCCTACAAAAGGTAAAGAAAAACTGAAATATTTAGAAATAAATAAAGCAACGATAAATATCAAGACTGTCCACCGAGTAGAATATCGCCTCATTATATATGTACATACTACTACAATAATAGATGATAATAGTAATACTTTTAGAAACCAGAAACCGCCTAAGAGAGGCTCATGTTTGTCCATTGTAAAAACAATATAAGCAATTCGTTTTAAAAAATCCGTAAATGAATAGCTGTTAAACACATGTCCTTCATAACCATAATACCCATTATATAAACCAATACGAAAAAAAATATTATGCAAAAATAAAAAACATAGACTCCATTTCAGATATGGGAAATATAAGCCTTTTATTTTTTTTCGTATAGCTACGGCACAATCATTAAAGGTTATCGGTTTCACATAAAAAAAACCACTACAAAAAAAGAACAGTGGCATATGAAAATAATATATTAATCGATGGAGATAATCAGGACAACCACTATGCCCTATAACCATTAAAATAATTCCAATGGCTTTTACGGTAGAAAAACGGTTGTCTTTATTATTCATAAGTAATAATTGATGATTCTTATACTCTTCTGTAATTATATAGAGATCTATTATCTAAATGCAGCACTACATAAACACCGTGAAATGTAAAAGTATTAAGAATTAAACAAAAGACCGTTAAATTCTTTCATCAATATTTTATTATAATAATAAAAAGGATTCAATATATTGATAGAATGAAATAATTTCCAAAGAAGAGAATTATACCGCAAACGATTATATGTTGATTTAATATACACATAAGAAAAAATGTTTAGTTTAGCCAAATGATTTAATGCATATTGTGTTGCTAATTCGCTACTCTTTACAAATTTTGGATTTCTATTGGATATGCTCTGTTGAGAAATAGACTGCGGACTAAAACGATACTCCACTGTAAAATCATTATTAAATCCTAATTTTATTCCAAGACTCAAAGCTTTAACCCAAAATGGCCAATCCTCTATAAAAGGAATAGACTCATCGTAGCCTCCTAAATTATCAAAGGTTTCTTTCTTGTAAAAAGCAGATGATGCAGGCAAAAAATTTCGCTGATACAAAACTATTTTAAATTTATAAGTCGAAAACCGCTTAAAGATTTTACTACAATCTTTCCATACACATTGTTTTGCAGCTTCTTCATCTCCAAATCCTACAACTTTTGAAAATACTATACCATAATCAGGATTTTTATTTATAAAATTGACATTTGAATCAATACAATTAGGCATGAGCCTGTCGTCTGCTGCAATAACTTTAATCCATTCCCCATGAGAGTTTCTTATACCTCTATTCATATTTGGACTTATTCCTGTGTTAAGGTTAGAGGTAAGAATAATCGAATTTACAAAAAAGGCTCCATTTATAGCTAGCCATTTCTTACATACCGTAACCGTATCATCCCTTGAAGCATCATCAGTAATAATAAGTTCAATGTTTTTATATGTTTGAGCTTTAATACTCTCCAATGTTTCCACAACAGTACTTGTAGAATTATATGAAGCAACAACTATTGAAACAAGGGGATGTTGGGATAACATAACTACTTAAAAAGATTAATTGTATGAACAACTGATTTTGCTTGATCTATTGTCATCACAGGACTTATCGGTAAACTTAATTCCTGTTTGTGTATCTGCTCTGTAATAGGTAATGACATATGGTTCCATCCTTTATAACATTCTTGTTTGTGGGGAGGTATTGGATAATGAATTAAGGTTTGTATCCCATGTTCAGCCAAGTATAGCTGCAACTCATCACGTTTCTCACAGAGAATAGGGAATATGTGATAAACATTATTAGCATCGGGCAAGCGTTTTGGTAAGTTGATAAATGGGTTTTTGATATGGTCATAATAGTAGTTGGCTATCTGTTGACGACGGGCATTGTCCTCGTCTAGATGACACAATTTCACACCCAATATGGCTGCCTGTATTTCATCCAAACGACTGTTACGTCCTACATATTTGAATACATATTTACGGGTAGAACCGTAGTTGGCAAGGGCACGAATGGTGTCTGCCAACTCCTTGTCGTTTGTTGTTACAGCACCGGCATCGCCGAAGGCTCCAAGGTTCTTTCCTGGATAGAAGCTATGACCTGCTGCATCGCTAATCCCTCCTGTCCGTTGAAAGGCAGAATTAGAACTTGGAACTTGGAACTTGAAACTTGGAACTGTCGTCTGACATCCATGCGCCTGAGCATTGTCTTCAACGAGTTTCAAGTTGTATTTCTTGCACAAGGCGCCTATCTTCTCCGTATAGGCACAACGGCCATACAGGTGAACGATAAGGATGGATTTTGTCTTCTCAGTAATCGCTGCTTCTATTTGTTCATCATTAATTTCCAGTGTATCCAAACGGGGTTCAACGAATACGGGGTTCAGTCCATTCTCAGTGATAGCAAGGACAGATGCGATAAACGTATTGGCTGGTACGATGACCTCATCACCAGGTTGCATAACACCCAATTCGATGTATGCCCGATAAATCCAGATAAGGGCGTCTAGTCCGTTACCAACACCTATGCAATAATCTGTTCCAATATATTTAGCAAAATTCTTCTCAAACCTTTCATTCTCTTTTCCTTGAAGATACCAGCCAGAATCCACAACACGGTTCACAGCCTCGTGAATCTCTGCAGAATATTTTTCGGTAATCTTTTGTAAATCTAAAAATTTAATCATATCTCGTAAAATTTACCTTTTTTGTCTTTTTTGTGCATGTCCAGTAAAATGCCATCTTTTGTAATATAACCTTTTTGTCGCGCAGGATTGCCATACCAAGTTGTATATGGTGGTATGTTCTTGGTAACAACGCTTCCGGCACCAATGAAAGCATATTCTCCAATCTCAATGCCCGCAACTATTGTGCAATTAGCTCCTATGGAGGCTCCTTTTCGAACAACTATTCTTGATGGAACAAAACCCGCTTTTTTTGAACGGGGCACTATGTCATTCGTAAACGTCACATTCGGTCCGATAAATACTTTGTCCTCAATGGTCGTTCCGTCCCATAGTTGTACACCAGACTTCACCGTACTGCTATTACCTATCTGCACATCGTTCTCAATGAGCACATTGGCGCAGATATTACAGTTCTCTCCTATCGTACAATGAGGAAAAATAACACAAAACTGCCAGATTTTGGTCGATTCTGGTACATTTGGATTCATGCAATCTGCTAAAGGATGAATCATTTTAACTAAACACTTGAAATTTGAATTTTGAAATCTTCAACCTTTTTTGTAGGCCAAGAACTCTTCATAATCACGTATATAGTCTTCTTTTTCATAAAGACGGGAAGCCAAAACCATACATACACTACCTGATGAGAAATCTTCAAGGGTACGCCAGATTCCAGGAACGACCAAAAGACCCTGATAGGGACGATTGAGCAAGAATGTACGCTTCACCTCCCCATCGTCCAGTGTTACCGTAAAGCTACCGCTTGCAGCAATAATCAGTTGGGAAAGCTCTTTATGGGCATGTGCACCTCTACTCTCACCACCAGGCACATCATATAAATAGTACACTCGGCGCACATCAAAAGGTACGTCCTTATTATTTTCAACAACAGAGATATTGCCTTGGGGAGCATGGTGCTTGCTCAGCTCTATCATTGTACAGTTGTAAACATTACTCTTTTTCATTTTTCAAAGCTTTGAATTCTTCATAGTCGCGTATGTAGTCATTCGCGTCATATTTGGTTGATGAAAGGACTAACGCTAAAGAGTTAGTTGAGAAATTCTCCATCTCACGCCAGACTCCTGCTGGAACATACAAACCATAATAGGAACGGTTCAAAAGGAAGGTTTTACATTCTTTCCCATCATCAAGGATAACATCAAAACTACCTGATAATGCGACAATAAATTCCTCCGTTTTTTTGTAGGCGTGTCCGCCTCGGACCTCACCACCAGGAACATCATAGATCCAATGAGAACGTTGAATCTGGAATGGTATATCTTTAAATTCTTCTATCACAGATAAATTTCCTCTTGCATCAAGAAATTTCGGGAGTTGAATAATGGTTTGTTTTTCTTTCATTTAACGCGAAATATAAATATTCTGTATTAAACTCTCTGATTTTTAATACTATCAATAATATCATTTAAAATGTTCTCCGATGGCATACCGCCTTTGGGCATCAAAACCTCGTTAACAAATCTGGTACGGTCATCTTCCAAGGGGTCAACGCCATTAATTACACTTTGAATAAATACCTCAATATCATGTTCATTATTTGCTTTATAGTAGTAATTCAAACAATTCAAAGCAAATTCATTATACATTTCCTTGGGATCCTCATCATTAAAAGTTCTCATAACAGGCTTGTTCACATACAAATACTCTATAAGGAATGAACCACAGTCGTGAATCATGGCATCGCTCGTCAAAAACAAATCAGTGTACTCTCCGTCAACTAAGCGTGTGTTTATTCCTTCAGCCCATAACTGATAATAATGCTTGGTTTTCTCTTTTCCCCAAAATTCGTAAAGTTTGTTTTTCAGTAGGGGATGAGGCTTAAAGAAGATTTCAATATCATTCTGATATTTCTCAGCCATAGCCAGCATAAAATCTTTATATTTTAGGAAGCATGAATAAAAGACCATTCCCACCGGTTCTATAGAGTGATGTGGCGCCCAAATAATCCTTTTCTTTTTGTGGGTTTTATCAATCCAGACATCTTTAGAAATATAATCTGGGGCGATGAAGTCTTCTATCCCAGGATAACCAGTAACAACTACATTCTTTCCATGGTTTTTAGCAAAAGAAACGGCATACGATTTATGTTTTTCTGTTTCTGCATAATATCTCCATACATAATTATGCATTTTCAA
>AUXO011694115.1_pt1 | contig 17767 bp, 27 predicted proteins | sample 768731 | NCBI WGS metagenome assembly AUXO01 (sample SAMN02715735, study PRJNA202380) | gut metagenome | biome: sheep rumen | host: Ovis aries | place: New Zealand: Palmerston North
TTGCCTGTATTATCCAAACGCCTTTTCTATTTGTACACTAAAAGTCGTCCAGCTGTACACCAGATAGCGTACAACCAGACGACAACAATTAGTAACCTATTAGCATCTAATACTTGGGAACTCAATATTAAACTGTGGAAGAACCAGAAGGTTAACACCGCTAATATCATAATGAGTATTCAGTCTAAGATACAGATGTCCGTTATACACAATGATTGTCAAAGAAGTGACTTCCTTAGTTGAACCACCATTTGAGAAAACCTCACACGGTACAGTAACCGCACAGTCTTCATAGTTTGAACCAGTAACTAGACCACTACTTATATCCAGATAATCTAAACCTAAACCAGTATTAGGTAGTGTAATACGTGAACCTTCAGCGTACGCAACTTTGTGTGTTCTGTTTGTATATACACTTGTAACTCCATTGTGAACCACTTGATAAATATTGAAAGTAGTTTGACCTATTGAAGGTGATACTAACTTAGTGTAATATACATCACAACTACCATTCTTAATAGCAACATAGCACTGCTTAATAAGCTGGTCTAAACCATCTGTTGTAGGGTGAACAGCGTCTACGTTTATATACTCTCTATTATGTAGTACATACTCTACATTGTTAAGGTACACACCAATGTTACTATTCTCAATAGTTCTCTTATAACATATAGCCATATCACCATATGTTTTAATGTTAACTGGATTAGTTGTAGCTGCAATGAAACCACAATACACTTTAGCATTAGGAAGGTTTGAAGCAACATAACTCTTAAAAGCGTTAATAGCTGTACCAACACTAGCTTCACTTTCAAGCGTATCATTTGCACCACCAAGTACAATTACGTGTGTAACATCTGTTGCTGTAAAACGATTAACAACATTTGACAGAAGAGTCTGGAAAGTTGTACCATCATTTGCGTGAGCAAAACCAGTTGACCCCAAAACACTAATCACATAATCACTACTTGAAAGACCAAGTCTAGAAGCAATACCCTTTGGTAACTTATTATCTTCTCTAACCGAATAGCTATCACCAATAAAGATAACCTTATTCATACCACCAAGTTTTCTAATCTGTGATGTATTACTTTCAACCTTATCTTCAAGTGTATCGATACGACTATCAAGTGTATTAACAGTACCAGAAAGTGTAGCAACTTCTTGTCTATACTCTTCAACTTGTGCGTTATAGTTACCAGTAACCACCCAATAATCGGTATTACTAAGTGGTGTTCCTATTGGAACTGGCTGTCTAGAGGTATAAGCTGTACCATTATAAGTAACAATAGTAAGTGCTTCATATGCTCTAAGATTATCCCATTCTACTGGGTTAGCAAATACTGGAACATACCTATTACCTATATAAATATTATTCATTTACTTACTCCTTTCTACTAATTACTCTGCTTCATCAACACCAATCAAATTGAATCCAGCTGTAATAATATTATTAACTGTACCAGCTAAGTCACTAACAGTTGTAGTAAGTTGACCAACACTAGTCTCTAAAGTAGTAACTCTAGTTGTTAAAGCTGAAACATCAGCTTCAATAGCATCATCAATAGCATCTCTTAAAGTTGAAAACTTAATTTTCTTAGTAACACCATTAACATTAACAACAAAGACACTATTATCATTTATAGTATTAGTCTCAATCAACTGACTAATTTTAGTATACGATAATTCTTGTGAAGCCATAGTATATCTCCTTTCTATTAGCTATTTGCTGTATCAACACCAATTAAGTTGAATCCAGCGGTAATGATATTATTAACTGTACCAGCTAAGTCACTAACAGTGGAACTAAGGGAACTAACTGTACCCTCTAAAGTAGTAACTCTAGTTGTTAAAGCTGAAACATCAGCTTGAATAGTATCGTCAATAGCATCTCTTAAAGTAGAATACTTAATTTTATAAGTGACACCATTAACATTAACAATAAACACGCTATCATTATTTATAGTGTTAGTTTCAATCAACTGACTGATTTTAGTGTATGATAAATCTTGTGACGCCATCTGTGTTCACCACCTTTCTATTTTCAGTTTGTACTATTTCTGGTACTTCTGTAGCTAAACTTCTTTCAGCATCTAGTGAATCGGTAACAAGGCAATAGCTGTCTGGAAAACTATTATTTTTATAACACCTTGCAATAACACCGATATTCAATAGAGTGTTAAAATATTTCTTAGTTGTACTGGAGTGTAAGGTGTCCATACAAGTCACCATTCTGTATTGTACCAAACTGAATGTCACTCCAGTTATCTGGTATTATAGCCATAAAATATCCAGACGTTGACAATCCAAAAGATACAGCTTTGATACACTTAGTTATATACTCTTTAACTACACCTTCTATCCAGCTAGTATCAAACTCATCAATCCACTTTTGTACTTCTGCCATTTCAGCTTTAAGTTCCTCAATGTCCTTAACATACTCTTTATCTTCGTTAATCATATCGTTGATATATTTAACAATCTTACAGAGTACCTCATAATAACTTAAGCTGTCATCATACACGAGTGGTAAAACTTTATAACACCAGTATCTAAAAACTCTAGGTTCATTTGTTCTACCCATACTATCTCCTTTCTACCACAATCTTAGGAACAATTCATCAAATTCCTCAATAACCAACATATCAATATTAAGGAAAGTCTCTCTAAACTTCATGAGCAAATCGCTATAAGGCATAGTACTCATCTTACCAACAACCCTATCAACGTAAGCATCAGTATTATGTACTACTTCATCACTATCAAGTTTCGTACTATTAGCATCATTCTCACTGAACTCATTTGTCTCATTCTTAGTAGTGGTCTTAGTATCACTTATAACCTCTGTTCCTTGATTACTTCCAGCCAAGTCTCTAGTCTCAAGATTATTATCAAAAGTTTCATCATGAGAAGTACCACTTGTGCTATCGTTAATAAGTCTAACATTAGTTAAATAAGCATCACCCTCTACATCAGTATTCTGAATAGTTCCTTGTGGTGTATCACTATACCTATCACCTTTACTACCAGTTCCACTAGCTGAACCATCAACGGTAATATCTCTAGCATCACTGACAGTTCCAGTATCAGTATAACTACTATTAGTTGTCTTCCGTCCATTATCAACAACCTCGTCACCACCAGTTACATTGCTTTCACCACTCTTAGTTCCATCATAGTCCGTAGTGCTATCAACACTCTTTGTACCATCATTTCTTCCTTCGTGGTTCTTAGTATAGTCAACATCTTTGAAAGGGTCAAACTCCAAAAGAGCACTCTCATACAGCTTATTGTAATAAGGCATAATCTCTTCTAGTTTTGTATTAACCCATAATTTCCATATACCAACAGTTTCGCTACTAATTTCTCTAAGATAATAGTGCTTTAGTATCTTAGAGCATAAAACGCTACGATAATCTTCATCAAAGAACTTACAAGTGGTTGTAAAAATCTTATTCCAACTTAATGAAATAACCCTATCAACGTCATTACAACCAACACTTTCTTCAAGTCCAGCGTCGTGCTCACAAATAAATCTAACTTCTGTTGTATATTTACTCAAAGCCCTCACCATCCTCTCCGATAGTACCATCATTTATTGGTACACGTTCTTCGTCTAACATCTGGAAGTCTTCTCTATAGTTAACCTCAATGTTAGTTCCAAACATAGCATTTATTTTGTCAACAGCTTCTCGTCTACTCTGCAAACGTGAGTATCTACTAGCTATTGTACCACCTTGATTACGTGTTACCTCATCAGTTATCAGTCTTTCTTTCTTATTGATATTGATATTACTAATACCAAGATAAGTCAACGCTTCATTCCAGTACTGAGTCTTAAGCTGGTACAACTTATCTGCAACATATGGAGCATCAGTCTTAAGCACACCTAAGTCATTTATATCTAGGTTTTTATCCCCAAATATATATGGTGCGTTACCATCAAACTCTTTATACAGATTAAGCATAGTAAGACGTTGTTTCTCACTAGCCTTAATAAGCACTGGAGTTTTCTGTGCATTAGCATTAACATCAATAATCCTATCCAGATTATAAAGTCTTCTAGCAAACATCTTAATATCCAGAACGCTATTAGTATGAAGCATATTGTTATAGATAATAACGGAGTTATTACTCTTCAACATTTTCTGGTAGTTATTAAAACTACTATAGGCTCTTCTTATAAGCGGATAACCGTACACATCTAGTCTACCACTTACTATACAATCCAGACACAAGTCACCGATAACATCATCATTAAAGTAAACCATACAACCATTTTCAAAAAGATGTAATTCAAGGTATCTAGGGTCTACTGTTGGTGGTAAGTTCTTCCATTCAAACATAGAGATAGCAAGTTCTGTTAATCTGTGCAAGTACTGTAGGTACGTTCTGTTATTGTTTAACAGACTATCCTCAAAGTTTGTCTTAACAAGTCTATTTTTCACTTTGTCACCACCTTAACTTAAACTGTTATCTAGTTCATAGTTTCCAACTTCGTTAGCGTTTCTCCAAAATGTGATACCCCTATCATAGATTGATACTATCTTTCTAGTATCATCACTTGGAACACTACCACTAAGTACACATCCCACTGTTTTAACGTAATTCCAGTGTGGTCTTGCGTGAGTATTTATCCGTCCTATACTCTTAACAGCGTAACCGTACATAGTGAAGAAGTCATCTATCATTTTAGCGTATTGATAAGACACGCTACAACGACCACCGTAAAACTGTTGTTTACCAATAGCGGTATTTACACCACCATTATTAAAATTACCCTTTGACATATCAGCTTGAATACTAGCTTGGTAGAACTGACCTAAAAGATTACTTACTATGCCAATACTACCAGCTACAACACTAGCTTCTGGGTGCACACTATAGGTGCTTGATATAGCCATCTGACCTACTTGCGATATAGTATTAAGTGCTATTGGTACACTGTTCTGCGCTATCCACGCTTGATAAGCATCTACATTCCAGCTACACATAGGATAACTGTTTAACTGAATACTCTCATTATTAAGTGAAGTATAACCACCTAACTCACTATAGCTTGGAACACCCTTATAGCTATCTGGTCTAAGAGATACTATAACTGGTTGTGTTACTGTACCACTTATTTCAACAACTGGTTGATTATTATCAAAGAACTCATACCTAAGAGACAAGTCACTACCGCTTGCATTATCAACATGATAAAAGTTGTAAGGGTAAGTATACATTTTAGCGTTCTTAGGTAAGTAACCATCTAGTGTATCAGTCTTTGATACAATAGGTTTCTGGATAATACGCTTGAAACCATTAGCACCATAAGGTAATTTGTGTTCACTAGGTATTGTACCAACTAATATCTTAGGCAACATATACATAGAGATAATACTATCTGGTTTCTGTGTATACTCATTGATTTTAGCATTGATACCAGTAGTGTCTGTGCTATCATAAACATAAAGTTCAGCACTACCATAGATACCATCATAAAGTGTACCACTACTTTCACCATCTGTATCAACTATAGCTAAACAAACTAGCATATCTGTCATTTGTATTACTGGTTCATAATCATTGAACACATATTCACCACAATTAAGCGTTTCTGGTACGATATTATCACCAATAGCATCACTTAACGAGTGCTGTCTTTCAATAAAGCACTCTTCAACGTGTGCATCAAATAACCAAGTCTGTATAACATCAATTTCAAAAGTAATTTCTGTAGTTTCGTTGTTTATATACTCCACGCTATTGATAAAAGCATAAAACCACTTAGTACCAAAACTAGTATTCTGGAACATTAAGTAGTTACAATCATAATAATTGTCTGCTTTACCCTCAATCCTCATTGTACCCTTGTTTACTCTCTGGTAAGTATAGTTAACACAATTCTTTTTAACCATACTAGCAAAATAATTGTACTGTTCTGTAGCATCAGCAAAGTACAAAGTGTGGTCATATGTATTTTCAAGTGGTACGTTATGAAGTATTTTAACATTTGTGTTTGGTACTATATACATATTATCATCCTCTTTAAAATAAGGGTGGATGGGTTAACCACCCACCCTACAAACTTAGGAGTTCTTAGTAAGTGTTACCGTATCACCTACATCACTAGCAGTTGTGATAGCACTAGAAGCTGTGTATGTAGCACCACCAAGTTCTGCAACAAGAGTAATCTCTGTTTCTGCTTCACTAGCTGGAATCATAACAGCACCGTATGGGTGAACAGCTATACCATCATCAACCAGTGCATTTGTCTGTACAAACTTAAGACTAGATGGTGCAAGTGATACTGAATCGTTACTAACAAATGAAAGTGTTGTAGCAATATCACTAGTTGACTTATCAACTATCTCTACTGTTACTGAAGCTGGAAGAGAAGTTGAAGCTGTGCTAAGAGCAAACACAATAGCGTTTGCAAAAGGTGACACGCTAACTGTCTTCCATGTGTGATACCAGTAGTTCCAGTACAGTCCACTACCAATGTAGTTCTCTGTCATCTTATTGAGGTTATCATATACTTGGAAGAAGTTCTCATCAAGTATAACAGCCTTGACATCAGCCATGAGTGCTAACTCATCTGCTGTTACATCCTCAATACCATCACTGTTAGCCTTGATAACATCAAATCTCTCATTATCAAAACTTGTCCAGTTATCAATGAGGAAGAGTCTACCCATAAAATCAGCCTTTTCCATATTGAAAGCACTTGCAAGGACCTCAACGTCAAACTCTGCATTGAACATAGCGTCCATGAAGATAACCTGACGGTCTTTTGGAGTGTTAGTCTTAACACCAGCTTCGTTGTACTCATTTGACATAAACTGAATTATATTAGATGTACCACGAAATGCCTTAGCTGAATCCTTAAGGTCTGTACCATCACCAATAGAGGCTGGATATAACTTACCAGCACTGATAGACTTGATAAGAAGATACTTAAAGAGTAGGAACTCATCGTACTCTGCGGCGGTGTAAACTGAATCAACAACCTTTGCGATAAGGTTCTGTACACCATCAACAGAAACGAAAGCCATTCTTAAGTCCTCATCCTGTATAGTAATTGGGTACATAACTCTCCAATTCATTGTGTGGAAAGCTGACTTAATATCTGGAATAGTTCTCTTAAGTTCTCTTGCTGGTGCTTTCTCTGCTGAATAGTCAACTACGTTAGCAATCTGTACGAAGATGTCTTCGACAGTCTCACCAAACTCAAGATAACCTTTCTTAAGTATAGCATATGGGTTATTGAATGTAGCACTCTGTACTCTAACAAGTGCAATTCTGTTAACCAGTGCATTGATAAACTGATTTGCGAAAGCTGGTGTACCATAGATTACTTCACCAACTTTAGGTATGTCGTTAGCTGTGTTAACAACTGGTACATTCTGCTGATAATCATAGCTAGCGTTCTGTCTTATAACATTGATAATATCAATGGTTGAAGCATTTAAAGTATTAACTGCAATTCTTCTTGGCATTGCTTAATCTCCTTTCTCCTCTGTAAATAAATCTTCAAAGTTCATAGGTGTGTGTTCACCCTCTGGGTCTGGTGGGTCTACATCTGGTGTACCAGCTGGTGTACCTTCTGGCTCACCACTAAAGAATCTGTCTGTGTATTTCTTTCTCCACTCTTTGTCGTTCTCTTCGTACTTAGTTTTCCAGTCTTCCTTATCAGCTATCTTAGTATCGTAGTCATCAAGAGTGTCTGTAACATCTTCAAGGAAAGCAATACTATCATCATCTAATTCTTCACCCATTCTACCTTTAAGGGCTTCAAGTATTTCTGCTTTACTTCTAACAGCCATAGTGTTCTCCTTTCTACCAATATCTTATCTTCATCCACACGGGCATTTTGGTTTTAGGTAAGGACGGAGTACCACCACCACCACCACCAGCGGAGAAGTATCTATACAACATAACAGCGTTATTCAATATTTCGTCGACTGATAGGTATCGGTTTCCATATATCCAATCTGTTATGCTTGTATCGTTAGCGTGTTCTGTAATATAATCATAAACTGTGTTAGCTTGTGTAACCCTAGTATCCCAACTAGCGTCATGTATACCCTCCCAACACCAGTTCCAAGCGTGTGTAAGTGTAGTCAAATCTGTGCTTGTGCTGTTTAGGAAGTCACTAATACTAGTGAATTGTGGATATTCTGTTTTAGGTGTCCAATAGTTTTCTGCTACTATGTATTCACACTGTGCGTTACCATCTGTTATAGTGTAACCGTGTGAATCTAGCCACGCTTTTAACTTGTACAATCTACCTTGTGTATCTCCACCAGTGTTAGTCCACTGTCCTAAACCGTAACCTACATTCAAGTCTGTCCAACCACCAACACTTAGGCTTTCCCATATAGCTGGGTTAATGTTAGACTCTGTCCAGAAGTTACCGCACATAGCACTAATAACTGACTGTGAATATCCATAACTACTAGCACCGTTTCCGTATCTAAAGAGCCTCTGGAAACTACGTGTGTAGTTTGAGATTGATACTTGGCTAGCTAGGTCTGTGTTTGCTGTGTGAGCACCCATAAATGTTCCAGCACCTTGACCACCAGTGTAACACATTTCTGTGTGGGTTGGGTTTACACCTATGTCACCAGCTAAGTACTCACCGTTAGGGTCAACTTCTGTGAAACCTAAAGAAAGTAATACGTCTGGCATTGTATAGGTTGTAAAAGCATTATTGTTTGGTGCGTAACTAGGTGTTTCAAAACCACCAGCATTGAGTGCGTAATTGATAAAAGACGAACAATCATAATATGTTATACCATTGACTGTCTGCTGGTTTCTGTAGGGTTGACTGTACCCTACATCACCAGCGTTGCACGTCTGTATAGCCCACGTATACGCTTTGTTAATATCTGGTGTACTTGAACTATTGTTCTGTACCGCTTCTCTCATACTAAACAGTTTGTCCGACAACTGTTTTCCGTCTGCGTGAGTATTAAGATTATGAAGTTCATCCTTAAATTCTTCACTCATTTACTTATCCTTTTTAATGTGAAAGATACTCATCAATTTATCTGGTGAGAGGTCTGGATTTATCTTGTAGATATTCTCAATGATTGACACCAGTTCAGTGGTACAAGCATATAGTATTATAATAGGTAGAATGTTATTTACGTTGAAACCTATCCTATATCCTTGTGTATCTACTAACCAACCCAAGAAGTAACAAAACAGAAAACCAACCTTCTTGAATAATCCATCACGTAGTTTGCTTGATTGTATGTCTCTTAATTTGATACCAGCTATGATACCAGTTAGTAAGTCCATACAGTTAAATATTAGTGCAACTATGATTGAGTATATGCTATTCATGATTTCCATCCTTTCACCTTGATACTTTATTATAGCATATTATTTGACTTTTTGCAAGCATTATGTTATAATTTATAGGAAAGGAGCGGAAAGCCTATGAGCAATAAGTACTATGATGGTACAAAACTTTTGTCAATGAATGACATATCTGGAAAGAAACCAGAAATATATATGGTTACTACTAATCGTACTGGTGGTAAGACAACATATTTTGGTAGGTTAGTTGTTAATAGGTTTCTTGATAAGGATGAGAAGTTCGGTCTTATCTATAGATACAACTATGAACTAGATGATGTCGTTGATAAGTTCTACAAAGATATACATAGTTTGTTCTTTCCTATGCATAGTATGGAAAGTAAAAGACGTGCAAGTGGTATCTTTCACGAACTGTTCATAGATGGTAAGAGTTGTGGTTACGCTCTGTCACTTAACAGTGCTGACCAGATAAAGAAGTATAGCCACTTATTCAGTGATATACAACGTATGATATTTGATGAGTTTCAAAGTGAAACAAACCACTACTGTAGTGATGAGATTAGAAAGCTACTTAGTATTCACACATCAGTTGCACGTGGTCAAGGTGAACAAGTACGTTATGTACCAGTCTATATGATAGCTAATCCAGTGTCACTTATCAATCCGTATTATACGACACTTGGTATCTCTGCTAGGTTAAAGGATGATACTAAGTTCTTAAGGGGTGATGGGTTCGTACTTGAACAAGGTTTCATTGAAAGTGCATCACAACAGCAAAAGGAATCTGGTTTCAATCGTGCGTTCGCTAAGAATGAGTATGTTGCGTACAGTAGTGAGTGCGTGTACCTTAATGATAATAAGAGTTTCATTGAGAAACCTACTGGTACTTCTAGGTATATCTGTACTCTTAGGTATGATAAATGTGATTATGGCATACGTGAGTTTGCTGACTCTGGTTATATGTATTGTGATGACCATCCAGATAACACATTCAAGATTAAAATATCAGTCACCACTGATGACCACGATATTAACTATGTTATGTTAAAAAAGAATGACTTTATTTTGTCTAACCTTAGATACTTATTTGAGAAAGGTTGTTTTAGATTTAAAGATTTAAGGTGTAAACAAGCTGTGCTATCAGCTTTGAGTTATTAGGTATCTTCTGGTGTTAATGTGTGTAAGCACATAAGATAGCACGGTTGAAACATACCGCTTGTGTGACTTTTCGATATTGCTAGTCGTGCATTTCATTACATCAGTTGTAGATATATTAAAGAAAGAGGGTGTACCTTTGGTACATCCTCTTTTGTTTTAATTAGTTGGTGTCTATATCAATATTTTCTATTCTCGCTCTTGTTTCCAACACATTTAAATATTCATACATATAGTAAAGCTGAGCACAATAAAGTTCTCTAGGAGAAGTTGGCTCAAAATCTAACTCTGAGTTATCCCATTTTATGAGCATATTTTTTAACTTATCAATTCTAATTTTAAGTTGACGATATTCATCTTTGAATCTTTCTTTATAATCCATTTGTACCCACCTTTCTATTTCATTTCATATGTAGTTTCAACCAGTAGGATACCACCCATTATCCTCTTTGGCATTAGCTTTGATGGTACTTTTAATCCAGCTTTGAAGTCTGAATATTCCCTCTTGATTGGCTTGTGCGTATCAGTTGTAAATAAAAACTCTAGTTCTTCTTGGGTGTACTTTGTTTCGTTATAGACTGCATCACCTTTTAATGATAGTTCAAATAATGCTTTACACTTGTCTGGCATACCAGCACACTTTATGTTGTCATATGGTGTGTCTATTGGTTCTAGGTTTTCTGCTACTATATGTTCTATGTATGTTTTCTGCCTAGTGAATATAGCTTTATCCCAACAGCTTTCTAGTTTCCAACAACAGAAGTCTTTATCATGTACCTTGATACCTTTGATTTGTTCTGGTGGTAGGTCACAATGTATGCTGTCTGTATCTGCGTAAATGAATCCAGCTTTGTCAACACCATAATAGTTCTGTTGTGCGGCACGTATTGTAAAGTTCCTAGCGTAAGAGGTTATCGCACTTCCTACTGGTATATATCCAGCTTGTTTATTGTGTTCTACTATCGGATAGAATCCAACAGATTTGTCCTCTTTTTCAAACGCTAGTTTGAATGAACTGTCTGTACTACTTGCCATCTTTCCATAAAGATTATTGAGAAAGAGTTTTGCTAACTCACGTAAAGCGTCTTTGCTCTCCATTTTGATTTTCTTGTACTTGTCTATGTACTCATCAAATATACCTATTCTGCTATAAAACCAGCAACCATCTATTATCTCAAAGTCTACTAGTTCGTATTGGTCTTTGAGTAATTCATAGTCCGTCATTGTTAGTACCATTTCAATACGTGTGTCGTGCAAGTTTCCGTCACTGTCTTTGTAGTGTGTATAGTATCTGTTTGTTTTGTAGTCGTATACATCACTGGTTTCTAGTGACTCTGTACCTTTGTATAGTAAGTTGTTCTTGATTTGTATAAATGGTAACTTGTTTGGTTTGATGTAGAATCTTGTCTTTACTCTTATGAAGTAGTACTTATCTGGTTCAAGTGCTCTGTCTGGAATGAAGTTCCCATACCAAAATGTTGGTACACCTATTGGGTATCTGTTTCCACTTTCACTGTGCATCATAGATGGATAAAGTGAGTTAACATCTGCTGTTGTACCGTTGGTGTATATCTTGTCTTCTTTTCCTTTGACTAGGTAACACCATCCACCACGATAACTTTTGCGTATGTAGTCACCAGCGGTTGGATAAGTGTGACAAGGGTCTATGTTAATGTTGTACATATCTGGGTACATTTCGTCATAGTCTAAGTCGTTCTTAAGTGACGCTTTGCATATAGCTTTGTACTCCGATAAACAACATGAACCTATGGTTAACTTGTTGTGACCCTCATTGAACATTATCTCTAATGCTTCTTTGACAACTAGTACGTCATTAGCTATGTACTCTTTTTCCTTGTCTGTTATTGTACAACCAGCGTATCTAAAACCTTTGTACTCCATGTCTAACTTCTGGTGCTTGGTCTTGAATGATTTTCCTATACGCTTTACGCTGAATGGTAACAACTTCAAGCTGTCTCTCAGTTCTATGTAGTGCTTGTTAACCTTGATAATTAAGGTGTACCACATACCTTTGTCACTGATTGAGTACTTGAAAGAATTGTTTTCCATGAATCGTTCTTTCTGCCATGATACATCCAGTGGGTTCTCGCTGTTGTGTACTATTGCTTGTTTGAATCCTTTGTCTACTAGCAAGTAGGATAACCAGAACGCTCCGTCAAACTTTAAGTTATGATAGTAACATATTACGTTACAATCCAGCGACTTGAAGTAGTCAAACTGTTCTCCGATACTGTGAAAGATGTGTACGTCTTCTGTGTATAACTCTACACTAGCACTTGCCCAAACTTCTGTATTTGTCTGTCCTTTGTAAACTGTTGTCTCAAAGTCACCCACAAATATTCTGGATTGCTTTTTCAACGTATATCAATCCATTCGTCAAACTCATCTAATATCACACTCACCATTTCTGGAGTCATCTCTGGTAGATAGTGTAGCATCTCTCCTACATAGTTTCTTAGCTTAGAGTTATTGTATGCTATTTCCCACGTTAGTATTACTCCACTAGCTGAACCTTCTTGTATCATCTGTGCTACATCATCCCTACCATACTTAGCTATCAGTGAGTCTAACCACGCTGTGATATATGGCTCTGCTTTGTTTGGAAAGTTCTTTAATTCTTGTCTGTACATTCTTAGTATAGTATCTGTATAGAATGATGTACTTTCGTTTACTTCTGGTGGGTGTGGTCTGGTTGGTTCTTGCGGTCTGTATGTTTCTTGTTCTGGTTCAACGTCTTGTTCAATATCTTGTACAACGTTTTCATCTTGTTTTTTCTGTAGTTTATCTCTTAAGCTGTCAATCTTTTCTTGTGCTTCTTGTTCACGTTCACGTTGTTTTCGTTCTTTCTTTTGTTTCTTCTTTTCTTCTTCCTTGCGTTTTCTTTGACGTTCAATCTTGTCTGCTTCGTTAGAGTAATCTACATGGAACTTTTGTTTTGCTCTAGCTTTAACAGCTTTCTGTATCTGGTTTGACGTTAAAGATAGATTAGCTTTGTTCTCTGTATTAGCTTTAAGATTTTTACTGTAGTATATGTTTTCTTTTCTTAGCTTTACTATGTCCTTCTTGGTTGGTTTCTGTTGCGGTGATTTTGTACTTGATAAGTCTACCTTGATACCCTTTTGCTGTGCTTTTCTTAGTATCTTTTGCTGTCTCTGTAGTTGCTTGTTGTACTGTCTAGTAGTTTTAGATTTCTTAGCCATAAGATTTAACCTCACTTTCTGTCAAGAAAAGGGATAGCATTTTGTGCTATCCCTTGACTCAACATATTATCTTAGGATTAAACTACTTTTTCTTTGTAGCTTTCGTGTCTATTGACTTTACATCTAAGATACAGTTTATATAATCACGACCAGCCTTTGTCTTGCCACTAATCTTGACGATTGAGAAAGGCTTGTCACCCATAATTGTTATGATGTCGTTCAAACTTCTCTTAAAGGTTGCACTCTGGAATGAATATACCTCACTATCTGGTGTGATAACAGATACAATGTGATTAACCTCTCCAGTGTCTTCCTTTTCATCATCAAACTCAATGAATCCATCGATTGCAATAGATGTATTGTCTGGTACATCTTTCATTGACCTGATAGATGGTGCTACTGTCATAAGATACTTTTCTACTTCGTTGAACTCTCTGCTTTCCTTTGTAATTGTAATCATAGTTTTGTTCTCCTTTTCATTTTAAATATGTGTTTGTGTTACTTTGTCTCTGTTGCTGTTTCTCTAGGTGGAAGTACTGAAGCGTTCTCTATGAACTGCTGTTCTGTCATTCCATAGAGTGTCTCGACTACTTCGCTCTGGAGTATTGCAACTGGCTTAATCTGCTCAGTTTCCAGAAGGGGCTTTACAACTTTCATAAGGGCTTCGTTGTTCTTGTATGAACGTGGTACTGTAATCTGCTCAGTTATTGTATCACCAGCTTCAATATCACAGCACATAACTGTTGCCTTAGTAGTTGTAATTGTTCTTGTTACCATTGGTGTTCTTGCCATAGTTCTCTTTTCTCCTTTCGTTTAGTTTGTATGTGTACCCATGTTTGGGTGAGTGGATAGGTGGGTATCGAACCCACGACATTGGGGTGGTGTCTTTCCTCTACTATCCAGCCTTTTCTTGTGAGGTAAAAATATTATGAGTGAACTCTTTATCACTACACTTATAATTATAAGGGATAAGTAAGATTTTGTCAAGTAAAAGTTTAAAACTTTTTCTTAAAATGTCGGTACAAAAGTATGTCTCTATACTGTTTTGCTATCTTCTCTGCTAACTGTTCTGCTGAGATACCAGATATAATTTTACTGGTGATACTTATCTCTTTGTAAAGGTAGTTTAGCTGGTGGTGATAGTATATTTCGATTGTTAAATCGTCATCATCTAGGTAACACTTGATGTAGTCGTTTGTGTACTCTTTCATTGCTATCATAAAGTTCTTCTTGAAGATGGTGTATGGGTTTTCTGTATAGTGTGCTGGTGGGTTTGCTGTGCACTCGGTGAGGTCACCGTGACAGAAAACCTCTGGCGCACATTTTTGACCATAGCATAGCGATTTTCTGTAGTATCTGCATTTTTCCATAGCTATTTTAATTCCTTTCTTCTGTTGTGAGTTTCTTTGAAGTCATCTATGGTACGTTGTATCATATCTGCTATCTCTTCTTTTGATTTGTAAGTGTATAAGTTTGGGTCAATTTGTATCTTGTAGTTGATTAAATCACCAGTTTTCTCAACACCTACTATTTGTACGCTTCTTTCTTTGTAGATTTTGTCTTCTTTAGCTGTCAAATAGTCACCACCTTTCTAATCTTCGTAGAATCTACTAAACCAGTATTCATCTATATTTAGTTCTTCACATAACTCTGTTATGTCTCCATAGTCTGCATTGTTAACTATCCATTTAATAAGTCTCTTGATAAATGTTATATCTCTTCCAGTTAGTTGCATTATAACACCACCTTTCTACACTGAAATAAATACTCTTAATGTGTATGGGTCTGCTGGTTCAACCTTGTTTACCTTGCAATCCTTGTATAACATATAATGTTCATACTTGTTGTCATCTACTTTGTAGAATCTGTCAACCTCTGTGAATCCATTGGTTAGTAATACTACATTGACTTCGTCGATTACAGACAATAGTTTGTTTAATCTCATAGTTTTCACCTCTTTTCTTAACTCTTATTTTTGAATTGCTAGTCAAGGAATCGAACCTTGATTTAAGCAACCAGCCTAGCTAGTTAGATTAGACTAACTTCGTGTATTATGCTTATGCTCTTGGTGGTAGTTCCTTTGCAAGTTCAATGAACTGCTGTTCTGTCATACCATAGAGCTTCTCTTCGGTTTTTACGTCCTCAATGTTTACGATTTTGTAATTGTCATTTTCGTAGTTCTTCTTGAGTGCCTTGAGGATTGTTGCATTGTCTGGATAGTCTCCAGAAAGTGTGTAGGCTACAATGTCAACTTGTGCGGTTTCTACGTTAACACCCATTGCCTTAACTGTTGTCTCTGTAATTGTTCTTGTTACCATTCTTTCTCTTGCCATAATTTTAATCTCCTTTTCTTTTTTATTTTTGTTTATGGTTTTGTCACCTTTGTAGTGAGTGGCTATCTAAGGAATTGAACCTTAGACAAAGTCACCAGATAGCCTATTTATTCATAATATATTTGTCGTGTAGTGCGTCTATGTATTTGTAGATTAAGTCAATGTCATTATTTGTAAATCGTTCTGCACTGTTGCTGTAATTCCACGCTTGAATAAATCCGAAAACGTAACCAGTTGTTCTTGAATATTGACATCTTTTATATTCGAGTGAATATACAGAACTTTCAAGGTATTCTTTGTACTCTCTTAATATCCTTATGATAGACCTATAATGTCTCATGTTGTTTACCTCACTTTCTTATTTATATAGCGTCATCAAAGTCATGTACTTCATGAAAATTATTGTCTAAAATATGAAACCAACTTTTGTAATCTTCAAACTTTCCACCGTGTAATTTTACGCATTCCTTTATGGCCAACTGTACTTGTAAAATAACTTGTAATTTTGTATAACCTTTGGCCGGCTGTGCGTGAAAAGGTATATTGTCATAATTTGCAATATAGTATCTCATAATTACACCTCCCTATTAAAATCTCTCAATAGTACCATCTGCCCAAATAATAATCATTTTCATTTTACCTCACTCTTATTTATTTCAAAATGTCTTGTTACTTTTCAGTTCCAGCAACCGCATATTATACAATCACTAGCCCTTACTTCTTTCACTTAGTCCATTTTGTTGAATGGCTAGTGCTGGAATCGAACCAGCACCAAGTCACCAGATAGCCTATTTATCTAATAAGATTATGTATGAGTTGCTTGCTGTCTCTAAGAATATCGCTTTTTGTCCTTCGTAGATACCTTCCCACGCTACGCTATATTGAAATGTGTTATGTGAGCATATATGGAAGTCGTGTGCGTTGGTTGTGTGACAATACTTGTCAAAGCACTCTTCCCAGCTTCTTTCCTTCTCTACACTACATCTACCGTACACGTCTAGTAAATAATATCCTTCGTAGTAGTTTGCTCTGTTTATGAGTTCTTGACCCTTCTTTGTACTTCCTTTAATAATAGTAGCCATATTGTTTACCTCACTTTCTTTTATATAATTTATTGTATTGGCTAGTGCTGGAATCGAACCAGCACCAAGTCACCAGATAGCCTAATTGTTATAGTATCCTATTGACTCTAAGTAGTCATATGTTTTATCCGCTTTTTCTTTATATAAATCTGCTATTAAGTCTTCACCTTTATTTCTATATTCTGTCACCATCTTGCTACAATATGATGATACTATATTAAGTATTCCTTCATACCCCCATACTGAAAAATCAATGTTACTATTTGTTAATACTTTTTTAAATTCGCTAGCCGTCATATTGTTTTACCTCACTTTCTTATTTTTGGCGCACTTTAATACACTAAAGTGGTACATCTTCTTTCTTTTCTTTTCTTGAGTATAGTATACTAAATATAGGCATCAAAATGGCATCATTTCCGTTACATTTATATAAAGTTTATATTAAGTTTGTGTTAACTTTTATAGTGTAAATTGTAACACATTTGTAACAATATCAGTTGTGCTGGTGCTGGTGCTGGTGTCGGTGTCGAGGTGATGTCGGTGTCGGTGCTGGTGTCGGAACAATAGGTGTCAACTTTGAACTTAAGTTAAATGTCTCTAACTAGGTGCGTGTGATGTACACTCAATGGGGAAAATGAGAAAGGCGTTTGGATAATACAGGCAA
>AUXO018705267.1_pt1 | contig 17758 bp, 15 predicted proteins | sample 768731 | NCBI WGS metagenome assembly AUXO01 (sample SAMN02715735, study PRJNA202380) | gut metagenome | biome: sheep rumen | host: Ovis aries | place: New Zealand: Palmerston North
TTTCTATTTTTCCAATCAAGCAACTTAGAATAGCAATCTCTTTCAATATAGCATCCTTTTTCAATAGCAAGTTCATATTCATCCTTAATAATATTAGGCATAATATCACCACCACACCATTATTATATTACTTTTACCACGAAAATGCAATTAATATACTAAGTTTTACCACGAAAATGCAATGTTTAATTTTTGCTTTATCACGAAAATGCAAATATATACATAAAATCTTAGTATAAATCTTAAAAAGCACCAAAATAGAGTTTATAAGACTCTAAATTGATGCTATATTCTTCCAATATTTTAAATAAATGGCTTAGCTATGTGGTTTTAATACTTATAAATGAAAAAAGGCCTGATACAGTATTGTATCAAACCAATTACTCTTAAATGGTGCCTGATGTCGGACTCGAACCGACAAGAGTTTTGCTCGCCGCATTTTGAGTGCGGTACGTTTACCAATTTCGTCAATCAGGCGTACGATAATAATTATATATAAAATAATAAAAATTAGCAACTAAATAGAAAAAATATTATTAATTTAAATAAAAATAAGCCTATCGAAATAGACTTATTGTTTATTATTGATTTTTATTAAATCTATAATACCAAATGTTAAGAAGTAGAATGATAATCCTAAGAAAATGCCACCAATAACATCAGTAATATAATGCATTCCTGATGCAACCCTTGTAATAACTACAATAATAGATATTACAATTGCAATACCTAACGCAATATAATTAAATACTTTACTTCCAGTATTGTATCTTTTTAATAAATTAAAACAGCTTAGTGAGAAGAAGATAGTAATTAATACATGTGTAGATGGGAAAGAACCTTCATTTGGATTTAAAGGTCTTACATTTATCTTTAATGCCTTATCAAATAATAACCATAAAATAATAGTTAATACTAAAGCAATTCCAAAGACTAATAATTCTTTATCTACTTTAAATAAACTCTTTCTTTTTACTAATTGTATTATTCCTAAAATACCTGCAAAAATAACAGGAATGAATGATAAATATAATAAAATATCGCTCATCTTATCTAAGTTTTCTTTATATTCATATTTAACTATATTATTAAAGTGAGATAGTCCAACTAGTCCAGAACCAGTAATATTGTTCTTATCTACATTTAATAAAATCATTAATAATACAAACAAAAAGAATGTACCTATACCTATTGCAATATACGTATTTATCTTTTTCATATACTTCACCCACCCAATAAAAGCTACTTTTATTATATATTTATATTTTTAGAAAAGCAATCATAATAAAATCATTATAAAAATATATATTTATTGAAATAAATAATAATATTTGCTAAAATAAGTTTAGAAGATACGTATTTTATTTAAATAATTGAAGGAAGTGTTATTATGGCTATTCAGTATTACGTTGGGGCTAAAGCAATTATTTTTAATACAAAATTAAAAAAACTTTTAGTTTTAAAGAGATCTGTTTATGATATTGCTGCAGGTTTTTGGGAGAATGCTGGAGGTAAAAAAGAGGTTGGTGAAACCTTAGAGGATTCTTTAAAACGAGAAGTACAAGAAGAAACAGGGATTGAAGTAAATGATTTTTATTTTTTATATACTAGTGTAAATAATGAAAAGAATAATCCGTATTTTATTATTGGGTATTTCGTACCAACAGAAAAAGAAGATATTGAATTATCATTTGAACACGTAGAGTATAGATGGGTTTCAATTGAGGAATATTTAGAATTAGTTGATATGACAATAAGACATGATTTTAGAAATTCTAATGTTTTAGAATATATAAAAAAATATAATTAAAGGTAATGTTGATAAAATTGAAGATACAAATGTTATTCTAAAGAAGCTACCTATATTATCTCTTAAATGTTTAATATTTGATGGCTTGTATTATTAAGATAAACTTGTATCAGGTCCATGGCCTTATTATGATGTATGTTTGAATGCTAAATGGAAAAGTTAAATCTAATAAAAATATCACGATGCAAAAATCGTGATATTTTTTTAGAATTCAATTGGAGAAGCTAAATTAATTAATAAAGCAACGACACTATATCCTGCAATATCAGAAGTAGAAGAATAAACATCTAAGCTTACTTTTACATCATCACCACAAGATGCTTTAATGTGTTGACTATCTCCTATATAATTTGGTTTTGTTATTATTTCTATATTAGTATTATGTACTCCTAATGTTGCAAGTGCAGTTGCAACACCAACGTTTATACCTGTAGGTAAATTTGTTATTGCATCATATGCAGTACCCTTAAATGCAACATATTCTTTATCTAAGTATTCTTCATTATATATAGGGGAATTCTTTAATCTTTGCATATTTTTTGTGTTAATAAGCTTAGATTCAGTTATTCCCATAAGCCTCATTGTATTTAATACCTGAAATCCTGATATTGCGCCTGATGCAATATGAATTTTTACGTTATTAATTCTTGCTTTATTTTCTATTTTTTTATAAAATTCCTCATCTGATAATGCACCAATAGATAATAGGATAACATTTATTTTTTGATTTATAACATCTTCTAAAACATCTTTAGTTGAAGAAGGGTTAGTTGCTTCAATAAGATAGTCAGGCTTTAGATTTAACAATTCATTAAATGAATTAATTCTTTTAACATTTAATAAATCATTAATATAGTCTCTATGCTCTTTTGTTTTTGAATAACAACCTAATATTTTATAATCTTTTAATAATCCTTTTTTATAACAGTCTACAATTATTTTTGCAAGTTTACCAGAACCAAATAAAACTATATTCTTCATATTTACTCCTATTGTTTATATTTAATAAAACAATTATAATTATATCAAAGAATTTTAAGGAGTAAATAATAGTATGTTTAATAAAATTGTAATAATTGAAAAGATTAATATGCTAGAATGCGATTTAAAAAGATTAAATGATCTTTCAAAAGAAGTTATTTATTATACGGATTTACCAAAAAATGATGATGAAATAATAAAGAGAATAGATGATGCTGATTGTGTATTATTATCTTATACATCTAAGATTAATGAATATGTAATTAGTAATTGTAAAAATATCAAATATATAGGCATGTGTTGTAGTCTTTATAGTAAAGATGCTGCAAATGTTGATATAGATGCTGCAGAAAAAAGAGGAATTATAGTAAAAGGTATAAGAGATTATGGTGATGAAGGTGTTATAGAATATATTATCCATGAACTTACTGAATTTTTACAAGATTATAAAAATTTAAGGTTATGGGATGAATATCCTCAAGAATTATCATCACTTAATTGTAGTGTAATAGGATTAGGTACATCTGGTACTTTAATTGCGAAGGCATTAAAATTCTTTGGATGTAGGGTTTCATATTATTCTAGAACAAGAAAAATGGATATTGAAAAAGAATTAGGAATTACATATAAGAATCTAAATTCTTGTGTTAAGGATTCTGATGCCATATTCTTAGCATTAAATAAAAATGTATTACTATTAGATAAAGAACAATTTGATTTAATGAAGGGTAAAAAGATTTTATTTAATACATCTATTGGACCAGGATTTAAGCAAGAACCTTTTGAAGAATGGTTAAAATGTGATAAGCATTTCTTTTTTGGTGATACATTACCAACAATTGGTAATCAAAAATTATGGGAATTACCTAATACTTTTACTATTAATAGAAGTAGTGGTGGTAAAAGCTATCAAGCATATAAAAGATTAGGTGATAAGGTGATAAAAAATATTGTAGATTTTTTAAATAGTAAATAATTGTATAACAAATTGTGGTATAATGAATTCAATAATATATTAAATAAGAGGAATTTTATGAAAAAGCTAGAAGATAAAATCTTAAGTGATGGTATTATACTTAATAATGAAATATTAAAGGTTGATTCATTTGTAAATCATCAAATTGATTCAGCTTTATTAATGGATATATCAGAAGATATTAAGAATCACTTTTCAAATGTTGATAAGATTGTAACAATTGAAATTTCTGGTATTGCCTTTGCGGTAGGCGTTGGAGTATGCTATGGGGGATTACCTGTAGTATTTGCTAAAAAGACTATTTCTAGAACTTTAGATGTTTTAAATTCGTATACTGCAGATGTTAAATCATTTACTAAGGGTACATTAAACCAAATAAGAATTGATAAGAAATTCTTAAAGAAGGGTGAAAGAGTATTAATTGTTGATGATTTCTTAGCATCTGGTAATGCGGCAATTGGCTTAATTGAAATATTAAAGCAGGCAGGTTGTGAAATTGTTGGTGTTTCTGCAATAATAGAAAAAAGATTCCAAGGTGGAAGAAAAAGAATTGAGGATTTAGGAATAAAAGTTTATTGCCCTGCATCTATCGATGCATTTGTTGATGGAAAGCCTAAATTCCATGAAGATTAATAATTATTGAATGGTTTTATTGGCCATTCTTTTTTTTACCTATGTAGTGATTAATCTAAATCATAATGTGATATAATATTTATATTATAAGAGCTTTTAAAGGAGAAATAAAATGAATAAGAGAAAAAGACAATCAAGCTTTTTAAGGGTATTTTATTATTCACATCCTTATTTAGTAATATTTAATTTATTAATTATTTATAATATCATCTTATTAATGATTGCAGCTTGGATAATGACTTATTTAATGAGAAATGTCATTGACACTCAAACTGGAGAAGTAATAGGATATAATTTTAATGCATATCTAAAGCATTTAGAATATTGTACAGTATTTACAATGAATACCGGAGGTATTTATGATACTGCACCAAACAGTGTTGTAATTATGAAAATAATATTATCTGTTATTCAAATGATTACTTTTACAGGTGCATTAGTAGGTCTTGCAACATCAATGCTTCAAGGTGTATTTGAAAGAAGAGCACATAATGTTGGTAAGCTAAAACTTAAAAACCATTATGTAATTCTAAATTGGAGTCCTGCTGGCGCAAATTTAATAAGAGAATTATCTTTCCTTGAAGGAAGAAAGACTGTTGTAATATTATCTGATTTATCAAGGGATGAAATAAATGAGCAAATAGATAATGTATTCTTAGAAACAGGTACTCAAAGAGGTGGCATTACCGTATTTGTTAAGCAAGGTAAGGTTTCATCAAGAAAAGCATTAAAAGAAATATCTATCGCAAAATCTAAATCAATTGCTTTGTTATTACCAACAGATGTTGCTGGAAAAAGTACTAAAACTGATGTTGATACATTCAAATTGTTAATGGGAATTATTTCAATTACTAAAACTGCATCTATTGCAATTGAAGCCCAAGATGAGGATAAAGTTAGGACAATTGAAGATTTAATAAAAGCATCACCCGAATTAAAAGGTTTAACATTAACATCATTTTCTAAAGGAAGTGTTGTTGGTCATATTCTTGCAAGATCAGCAATTAATTCAAGTTATAATGACTTATATTATTCATTACTTACATACCAAAATGGTGGATTTTATGAAATCCCAACCATTACAGGTGTAGAAGAGTCTATGAAGAATTATAATGATTGTATTCCTGTTTCTCATTATATTAATGGTAATAATGAGGTTATATATGCTTTAGCATCAGGACCCAATAAATTAAGAAAAAGACTTATTTCTAAAGAATTAATAAAAGATATTCCATATAAGAAAAACTTTTATTACAATTCATTTGAATTATATGTAATAGGTGAAAATGATAGATCAAAATCAATTGAAGAAGAAGCCGAAGCTTATACTGAATCAAAGCTTGGACGTATTACATGTAAGGTTTATCCATTTAATTATGATATCAATTTATTACTAGATGAAATTAATTCATCAAAAAGAAGAAAGAAAATATTAATATTATCAGATGAAAGTCAAGATTCTGATAATGTTGATGCAAATGTATTTAAAACATTGTTAAATTTAAAAACTTCAAAAAGATTATCAAGTGATGTTGAAATCTCAGCTGAATTATTAGATCAATCTAATAGAAGTTCATTAAGAGCGTTAAATGTAACAAATGTAATTATTTCAAACCAAATGGTTGCATTATACTTAGTACAACTAATGACACATCCAAATAATACTAAATTCTTTAAGGGACTTTTATCATCTAAAACAAATTATAAAAAAGAAGAATTAGATATAGATATTAGATATAGTGAAGAATTATTTGATTTAACAAATGACCTAGAATTTAGTTCAAGACAAGAATTTATATCATCAGTATATAAATCATCTAATTATGAATTTATCCCTATTGGATTCGTTGGTGAAAAAGAAAATAAAAATGCTTTATCAACTGTTACAAATTTAGTTGGCAAAACATTAAATTCTATGGTAGATATTACTAAAAGAACAATCACTAAAGTAACTGATATGAACGCTGCCCTAAATATGGATGAGGTTGGAGATTTAGAAGCAAGACTAGATGTAAATTCAAGTATTTTATTATTATCAGATCACCTATCTAAAAAAGAAAAAATAACTATAACTAAGGGTATGATTATAATATTAATCCACCACCCAATAAATTAATTATTATGCAAAATTTAGAACAAGAATATGATAAAATTTTAAATATTAAAACATCAGGAAGAGATGATTCTTTATCTGATTTAACTAATTTTCCATATGAGGCAACACCTTATTTAGTATTAGAAAGATTACTTGAATATAACTATATATCCAAAAAAGATTTATTAATAGACTTTGGGTGTGGAAAAGGAAGAGTTGATTTCTTTTTCTCATCTAATACTAAATGTAAGTCTATTGGTATTGAATTTAGTAAAATATTATATGATAGGGCAATAAAAAATAAAGAATCATCTAATTTAAATAGAGTAGAATTTATAAATATTGACGCAAAGGATTATCAAATTCCAGATGATGCCTCGAGATTTTATTTCTTTAATCCATTTTCTATTGATGTATTAAAAATTGTATTAAAAAGAATAAATGAATCATATAAAAAAACTAAAAGAGAAATATTATTATTCTTTTATTATCCATCTAAACAATATATAGAACTTTTAAATGAAGAAAAGGGATATATATTAAAAGATAAAATATCTACTATGGATTTATTCTTATTAAACGATATAAGAGAAAATATATTAGTATATGAAAAGAAGTAGCCATTGGCTACTCTTTTTCATATTTTTTAAATGTAACAACATTTAACCTTCTATTAAATGATATATGCTTTGCTCTATCCTCATTTCTTTTTACAAAATAAATAGTTACAGCTTCCCATAAAATAACAGTAATTAATATATCTAATACATAATAAAATACTCTATATGCAAGCATAGAAGAAATATCACTAAATTTAGCTTCTAATATTGCAGTTAATACCCATAATATAATTAAAAACACAATACCTATAATACTAAAAAATAAACCTACTTTATTAGATTTCTTTTCTTCTATTCTCCATTCTGCATTAGTAATCATAATAGATTTTACAAAAATGTCTTCAAGCTCATTTTCACTATATCCATTTATGTCTTTAAAATAAATGTTAAAATTTACATAATATTTTGATGGTAAAACTCTTAAGGCATAAAATATTTCATTTAAAAAATCATCATTAATAATCGGCTTTTTTGATAAAAAATGAATATCAAATATTTCATTTGGATTATCATATAATAGATTAACATTAGCTTCTTTTTTCTTATCATCTAAATCAAAATATGTCTCAATCCCAATTCTTTCGGCCTTAGACATAGTAAGACGATTTCTAATTCTATAGCTATTCATATCAATAGACATATTACCACTTCCTATATTTATTATAATATAAAATATGTAAAAATATTTTATTAAATCACATTAAATTCACATTCATTAATGGATGTGATTTCTAATTTATATGATATAATATATTTAGTTTTTATCAAGATTTTGAGGTGAAATTATGAGCTTAAGTATACTTTTTAAGAATGGTGGCTATAAATTAAATAATAAAATGCCTAAATTCTTTTTAGATTTAAAGCTTGATCAAATAAAAGATGCTTTATATTTTCAAGCACAAGATAGCTATTTAATTCCATATTTTTATACACCCCTTAATAATTTAGATGATATTAAATATAGACAAGATATATTTAAAGATTTTTCAAATAAAGAATTCTATAACCAATTTAGACAATTATTTATAAGACTTTATTCTATATATAATGCTTATATAGAAAACAAAGAAGCAAATGATAATTATTTTAATAAATCTAGAAGATTAAAAATAATATATGAATATAATAAATTAATAAATGATTGTATTAATCTATTTGAAAATAATAAATATTCATCAGATGGATTAAAGAATGTATATAATTTCTTTAAAGAATATAGAAATTCAAACGAATATAAGACTTTTTTAAAGAATATAGATAATGTTAGGGAAGTATTTAAAAAAATCAAATTTACCTTCATTTTAAAGGGTAGTGAGATATTTGTTGATAAGATGGAAGAACATGACAAAGATATTTCTAATGACGTATTAGAAATATCATCTGTCTTTAGTTATGGAAGGGTAAAACATATACCTGAAAGTAATTATGAACCTACACCAACAATTGATGAAGAAATATATGTAAAGCTTAAGAAATTATATAAAAAGGAATTTATTATAATTGATGAATTCTTCGAAAATAATAGTAATTTCTATTCAAATGATTTATTAAATATTGTAAAAGAATCTAGATTCTATTTTACATATATTCAATTAATGGATAAGATTAAAAATAATAACTTATTATTTTCAATACCAGAAGTTTCTAAATCTTATGATGAGGTATCTATAGATTCATATGATTTAGCTTTAGCAATTAAATTTAATTATGAAAAAAGAGTTGTTGTTACAAACTCTTTTGAAATAAAAGAAGAAGAAAGAATTATAATTTTAACAGGACCAAACCAAGGAGGAAAAACAACATTTTCTCGCCAGCTTGGACAAATCCATTACCTTGCAAGATTAGGTGTACCTGTAATGGGTATAAATAACAAAATTCATTTAATTGATAATATTTATACATCATATAAGACAGAAGAAAATATTGATACATTAGATGGTAAATTAAAAATAGAATTAAATGCTGTAAAAGAAATATTAGATAATGCATCTTCAGATTCATTAATATTATTTAATGAGATTTTTGCATCAACTACAAAAATTGATGGAGAAGATATTTCTAATTTAATACTAGATAGAATTAATAAAATAGGTTCTTTATGCCTTTTTGTAACATTCCTAACTGATTTATCAAAAAGAAATGATGTTATAGTTTTATCTAGTAATGTTGATCCAAATAATAAAGAATTAAGAACATATAAGATTACAAAAACATTATTATTAGGTTCTGCATACCCATCATCTATACAAGCAAAATATGGCTTAACATATGATAAGATAAGGGGTGAGCTTAATGAAGATTAATTTACTTAAAAAGGGATTATATGATATTAGTGAATTATCTAATAAAGATTTAGAAGTAATATCTGATTTAGAATTAAATGAATTATTTAAGGCTGCCGCAAAAGATGATCCATTTTTAGAAAGAACATTCCCAAAAATTTTACTACATCACCTAGATAATATTGATGATATAAAATATAGACAGGATATATATAAAGATTTAAAAAAATATAAGCAAATTACAAAAGATTTATATACTCATATAAGACATGTAATCTTAGATTTAAGAAGTAAATATCCATTCGGTATTATTTCTGATTCAGTACATCAATCAATTGTAACTTCACAATCAATATTAACTTATTTAGTAGATCAAATTGATTATATAAGAGGATTAGTTTATCAATATAAGGATATAACAAGTGAAGGCTTAATTAATTTTAGAAATGATGTGTTAGAAACATTTTCTAAAGAAAATATATTAAAACTTAAAAATACGTTAGAAGCATTAGACCCAAGTAAGGGTGTAATGGTAAATTCTTCATTAAGTGATACTATGTCATTTAATGAATATGGACTATTAAAATCTACATATTATGATAAAGAAGATAAAAGAAGATGGAAGAAGGCTTTAAGAATTTATTTCCAATCTATGAATAACTTACTTATTCATGAATTAGATATAAAAAATGATTTAGCTTATAAAAAAATATCTTATGATTTTTCTTGTGCAGCGCTAAGTATAAAAGAATATTTTGATGATTTAGCTAAAGAATTAGGCTTTTATATTGCTGGTATGAATTTAGAAGATAAGCTTTTAAGCTTGGGTTGTAATACAGTAATGCCAGAATTAACAAATGAATTTAGGTATGACGATTTATATGATGCAGCAATTACTTTGAAAAAAGGAAGTGTTGCCGTAGGAAATAGTCATGCTTCATCTTTTAAAATTATGGTTATTACCGGCGCAAACCAAGGTGGTAAAACAACATATATAAGAAGCTTAGGTCAAGCTTATTTGTTGATGCAGTCTGGTTTATTTGTAAATGCTAAATCCTTATCACTTCCTATAATTAAATCATTATTTACTCATTTTGATAAGGAAGAAGATAAAAAGCTTGAGTCAGGTAAATTTGATGATGAATTAAGACGATTTAAGATAATGCTTCAATCATTAAAGAAAGGTTCATTAATATTACTTAATGAATCATTCCAATCAACAAGCGAACATGAAGGCTCTAAGATAGGATTTGAGATAATATCTGCGTTAATAGATTCAGGTGTTAAGGTTATATTAGTTACTCATATGTATGATTTAGCTATGCTTATTAAAGAAAAGTATAATGATGATGTATATTTCTTAAGAGCGGAACGTATAAGTGATGGTAAGAGAAGCTTTAAGCTTAAAGAAGAATTACCATTAAAGACATCTTATGGCTTAGATTTATATAATAATTTATTTAAAGATTAATATAATACTTTTGGTTTTAAATATATATGATATAATCTAATTAAGATATATCTATATTAAATTTAAAAATATATTAGCCATTAAGGTGGTGATTTTATGAAAATAACAGTATATTTAGGTGCTTCTAGAATAAGAGATAGAAATATGTTAGAAAACCTTGCGAAATTAGGCTATTTCATTGGCGAAGAAGGACATACATTAATTTATGGTGGTTCATCTACAGGATTAATGGGCTTACTTGCGGGACTTGTGATTGATGCGGGTGGTAAGGTTATAGGTGTTGAACCTGAAAGCTTCGTTGAAATGGAATATCAACGCGATGATTTAGATCAATTAATTGTTACTAAAAATATTTCTGAAAGAAGAAGTAAAATGATTGAATTAGGAGATGCGTTTATCGCATTCCCTGGTGGTACAGGTACTTTAGAAGAAATATCAGAAATTATTTCTTTAGTTTCTTTAAATGAACTTCATAAGCCATGTATTATCTTTAATTTAAATGGATTTTATGAAGGATTAAGAACATTATTATTAAAAATGATTGAAAAGAATCTATGTAGTGAGGAAAGACTTTTAAATATTTGTTTCTTAGATACTTTTGAAGATATAAAAAATTATATAAATAACTATATTAAAGAAAATGATGTATAGCTTTCCTGCTATACATCATTTTTTATGATACTGTATTTTCATCTATTTTATTAAATATTTTTTCAAACTTTTCTTTATCAATTTTTAAGCATACTAAATAATATGTACAATTAAATTCACTATCTTTAATTTTAATATCAATTCTTTTAGGAAGCTGAATACCTCTTCTTACAAAGTAGCTTGTTATAAAACATGGGTATGATGTTGTTTGAATTAATTCAGCATATGTAGAATGGTCTGTTTGTATAAGATGATGTATTTTTTGGAATTTTATATTATCCCATTGGTTCCAAAATCCCATCTTTGTATAAGTTAATACTGAAACCTTTTCTAATTCCTTTAATCCTATATCAATACGTTGAGATAATATGTGGTTTTTTGGTACTGATAAATATAATGTCTCATGACCACATTTTTTATAATAATATTTATTATTATCTTGAGGTTTAATATGTGTAACTATTAATTGATGGACTCTTTTATCTAATAGATTATAAAAATCTTTATCATCATCCATTACTTTATTAATTCTATAATTAGGGAATTCATCATCAATTATAGGTGATAATATAAATTCTGGTATTTCACTACAAAACGCAACACTAAATCCAGTTAGGGATTGTTCATATTTGATTACATTGTTTTGGAATTCATTAATGTTTGAAAGGATTCTTTTGGCATATTTTGCCGCAAACTTACCTGTTTCATTTAATTCAATATGATTTTTCTTTCTTATAAATAAAATAACACCTAAGTCAGATTCAAGCTTTCTCATTTGTTTAGTAAGTGCAGGCTGAGAAATATATAATGATTCAGCAGTTTTAGATAAAGTTTGACATTCTTCAAATGTAACTAAAGTTTCAAGTAAATTAATATCTAGCATTTATACACACTTTCTCACTATTACTTTAAGTTATAGTGACTTAATATATAATTATTTTACATTATAGTGAAATAAAAGTAAACTAAAAGTGTTTACAGATATTATTTCTAAGAGAGAGGATATTATATTTGTTAAACTAGATAAACTCATAACCAATTTATGTTTATCGCGGCAAGGGGGACTCCCTAATCCCCAAATAGGTATAAGAAAGACTCATTTTTTTAAAAGATTTCTCCTTAAAGATCTATAAAAATTTCTTATACCTTTTTTTCATACCTTAAAATATTATATAATAACCTTAGGGTGATTATATGGAATTACAAATTATAACTTATCAATTTATAACGAAAGAAGAAAGAGATTTGTTCTTAGCTGAAGCTAAGAAAAACAAAATAGAAGAGTGTAGCCAAAATGAAATTGGTTGTCTTAGATATGAATATGTAATAAAGACGGATGATGATTTAAGTCTTTATTTAATTGAAGCATGGGAAAATGAAGAAGTTAAAAAGCCCCATCATAAAATGCCACATTTTATACTTGCGATGGAATTAAAGAAAAAATATAGATGTGTTTCATCAAAAAGAGAAAAATTTATAATTCAACAAATATAATTTAAATTAATATATTTTGAAAAGCTTGGTAGTTTATCAAGCTTTTTTGTTGCATTTTTGTTGCACATAATATGTTACCATATTATAAATAATACGATGAGGAGGAAGCATAATGAAATTAAATAAAATTTATCTATTACCTATTTGTCTTTTTTCATTAACTATAGTTGGCTGTTCAAATAATAATTCAAATAATAATAATACTTCTACTATAATTACATCTAATACTGTAACGAAACCAGTAAGTGGTGAAAATATATCTATTTTAAATTCTAAAAGCTACATGTTTAAAGATATTGTAGATATTGATAATTCAGTGAATTTTACTACTTATAAAGCTAAATCATATGGAGATGTTCCATATATAGATAGTAATGATTTAAAAGCAATGATTAGTACTATGGCAGATGTTAATGTCAATGTTAAAAAGGAAGCAAGTACAGTTACATTAACGAAGACTTCTAACGAAGACTCATATATAAAATTTGATACTAAAAATAATGAAATATCATTTAAAAATCCTTCATTATTATCAGACTCCTCAGATAACAAAATAGGACATGATTATTGTCTTACATCAGGTGTTGTTATCAAAAGCTCTTCAGCAACAAAAGTGGGGACAGTAGGAAAAGATGAAGGTAAAATATCTTTAGATGAATATAACATTAAGATGTATGAGGAAAATGATACAATTTATATTCCATATGATGTATTTTATGCAATACTTCAGCCATCAAGCTTAGTTCCATATGTATTTAATGGTAAAGATTTTTTCAAAGATCCTAATTCATATCAACAAACTGATATAACATCACTTTGTTATTCAGGTAATGGATTATTTGAATATGGATATATAGATGGTGGATATAAAGCTTCAACAACATATAAAAAGATTAATGCGTTATCTGGTCAAAAATATACTTATGAAAGTGTTGATATGGATGGTAATCCATTAAAAGCAAATAAAACTTATTTTGCATTATATAATAATGGCTATGGCGCTATTCTTAATTCCGAAACTAATACTGAAGCAGTTGATATAGAAAACAAAATTACAACAATTAAATATGTTGAAAAAAATGATTATTTAACTATGTATTTATTAAAAACTGATAAAGATAATCCTATAAAAGCATCAGAGGAATCATTTGAAAGAAAGCTTGTTATTTACTTAGGTGAAAATAGATTTGCAAAAAAAGAAAGAAGTCAAGAATTAGCTGATTTTACTTATAATTTATTATGCTTATCTTTTGATAAATTATATTCAGTAAAAGAAGCTAAAAAAATATCTTCATTTGATAAATTTTTTACAGATGGTGGTTATAAAGAAAATCTTAAATCAAAGGATATAAGAACATATGAAGATGCAATGGCTAAATTTTTAAATACTGTTATTGATGACGGTCATACTGGATTAGTTTCATTGCCAATATTCGATTATCCTGGTAATACTCAAATTACTATTTTAAATGACAAATATAAATTTATTCGTACTTCTGAAGTATTGGGAAAAGCAAATAATTATTATTCAGAAAGATATAATAATCATGATTTCAATTCTGAAGCAATGAAAATAGTTGGAGATACAGCTTATTTATCATTTGATAATTTTGTTTCATCATATGGAATTCCTTCTAATTTTAAGAGCTATTCAGCAGATTCAGACATTGAAGATTTAAGAACGAAAGATACATGTGGTTATATGGCAGCATGTATGCTAAAAATAGAAGCATATAATAAAGAAGAATCTAATTCAGTTAAAATAAAAAATATCGTAGTTGATATTACTGCAAACACTGGTGGAGATATGACAGTCTTACCATATGTTTCTTGTATAATGACTAAAGATCCTAAATTATGTGTTGGTGATATTAGAACAGGACAAGTAGTTGAATATCATTATGAAGCTGACTTCTATGGAGATGGTACATATGGTGTAACATTTGCTGATAAATATAATTTCTTCTTATTTACAAGTGATGCTTCATTCTCATGTGGCTCATCTTTACCTGCAATGGTTAAGGGAACTAATGTTAAAATCATAGGAATGGCAGGCGCTGGTGGTGCATCTCCTATTACAACATTTGTAGATGGATCTGGATTAGTATATAAAACATCAGGTCAATTTGGTGTATTTTATAAGGATGGAGATACTTATAAAACTATTGAAAATGGTGTACCTGTAGACTATGAAATTGAAAAAGCCTTATGGTATGATTATGAAAATTTAACAAAGAAAATTGATTCTTTGGTAAAAACAAATTAGTTATTAATAAGATGTGGTTTTACTTCATTTTGGAGTAGTATCACATCTTATTTTAATTTACAGTTTAATTTTTTATATACTTTTTCCATTTTTATTATTTGACTTAAAAGGCTAATAATGGTAAAATTATTATGTTGAATTTCAACAGGTCAACCAAGAGTTGATGGTGATTATTTTATCACATTATTGATTGAGTTTAAGTACTCATTATTTTATAAGCTGGTTACTTTTTAACAACCATTAAATGCACATCTGTGCCACTTGTGAAAGGTCAATAAGAGTAGTAAAAGTATGTTACTATATAGACTCTGGTTATAATTCCTAAAATATGTAATTTTAAGAATTTATTATTATGTTATTTCACTAGCTATACAGATTGCATAGCTAGTTTTTTATTTTTAAACTGTTAAAGGAGGATTTTATTATGTCTAGAGTTGTTGTAATTGGTTGTGGAGGTGTTGCACAAGTTGCGATTGCAAAATGCTGTCAATTAGATAATATTTTTACTGAATTATGCATTGCATCTCGTACAATTTCAAAATGTGTTGCGTTAAAGGAAAAGCTTCAACCAACAACAAAAACAAAAATTACCACAAGAAAGATTGACGCAAATAACCTAGATGAGGTAGTTGCGTTATTTGATGAATATAAGCCAGAGCTTGTTATTCATTGTGGAATGCCATACCATAACTTAGTTATTATGGACGCTTGTATTAAATGTAAGGTACATTATATTGATACTGCTGCATATGAACCTGAAAATGTCTTAGAAGAAGAATGGAGAAAGGTTTACGAAAAGCGTGTAAAAGAAAAAGGATTCCATGCATATTTTGATTACGCATCTTACCAGTGGGGATATGATAAAAAATTCCGTGAGGCAGGTATTATAGGATTATTAGGCTGTGGATTTGACCCAGGTGTAACACAAGCCTATGTTGCGTATGCTAAGAAGCATGAATTTGATAGAATAGATACTATTGATATCCTAGATTGTAATGGTGGAGATCATGGATATAAGTTTGCAACAAACTTTAATCCAGAAATAAACCTAAGAGAGGTTTCAGCACCTGCTGCATATTTTGAAGATGGAAAGTGGCATACATTAGAAGCAATGTCAGTTAAAAGAGAATATAATTTCGATGGTGTAGGTATGAAAGATATGTATTTATTACACCATGAAGAAATTGAATCTATTGCTAAAAACTTCCCAGAAGTAAAAAGAATTAGATTCTATATGACTTTTGGCAAGAGCTATTTAGAGCATATGAGATGCTTAGAAGATGTTGGAATGTTATCAACAACACCTATTAATTATGAGGGAAAAGAAATTGTACCAATTCAATTTTTAAAGGCATTATTACCAGATCCTGCATCATTAGGTGAAAGAACAGTTGGTAAGACTAATATTGGTTGTATTTTTAAGGGTGTAAAAGATGGTAAGGAAAAGAAATATTATATTTATAATGTTTGTGACCATCAAGAATCTTATAGTGAGGTTGGAAGCCAAGCTATATCATATACAACAGGTGTACCTGCAATGTGTGGTGCATTAATGATTCTTTTAGGTAAATGGAATAGTATTGGTGTTCATAATGTAGAAGAATTTGACCCAGATCCATTTATCGAGGCTTTAGATAAATATGGTCTTCCAAAGAGTGAAACATATAACCCTGTAATGGTGGATTAATATGAAAGATTTAAGAGCTCCTTTTATAAGATTTAAAGATAAGAGCCCTGATGTAATGTTTAAGGGAGTTAAAACTCCCTTTTACGCTATTGATGAGGCTATGCTTATTAAAAACGGAAAAATAATTAAAGGAATAATGGATAGGACTGGCGCAAAGATATTACTTGCATTAAAATGCTTTAGTAATTATGACCTATTTGATACATTATCTAATTATGTTTATGGTACTGAGGCATCTGGTCTTTTTGAGGCAAGACTTGGTAGAGAAGAAATGCCATCAAAAGAAGTACATGTTTTTTGTGGTGCTTATAGAGATGATGAATTTGATGAAATATTAAAATACGCAGACCATATAGTATTTAATTCAGTAAATCAATTAAAAAAATTTGGCCCTAAAGCAAAAAAATCAGGTAAAAGTATTGGTGTTAGAATTAATCCTGAATTTTCAACACAAGAAGGTCATGCAATATATGACCCATGTGCTCCTAAATCAAGACTTGGTATTACACTAAAGTCATTTGAAGAAGAAATAGATATAGATACATTTAATTTATTAGATGGAATACATTTTCATACATTATGCCAACAAAATTCTGACGACTTAGAAAAAACTTTATATGAAGTAGATAAGAAGTTTGGCAAGTATTTAAATAAATTAAAATGGATTAATTTTGGTGGAGGACACCATATCGTAAGAGAAGATTATGATATTAATAGATTAGAAAAATGTATTAAATATGCACAAGATAAATGGAATGTAGAAGTATATTTAGAACCAGGTGAAGGTATTGT
>AUXO011768883.1_pt1 | contig 17756 bp, 31 predicted proteins | sample 768731 | NCBI WGS metagenome assembly AUXO01 (sample SAMN02715735, study PRJNA202380) | gut metagenome | biome: sheep rumen | host: Ovis aries | place: New Zealand: Palmerston North
TATAAATAGTTAAAGTTATGAAGTTAAAAAGAAAAAAATGGTATTCAACAAATATTAAACCTGATGTAAAGTCTGATCTAATAGTGATGACTGATATGGGTTATATATTTGAAGCTATTTATACGAATGGAAAATTTCTTGTATCTAACGTTAGAACTTATAAGGTTTATTTTGAACCGTGGATTGAACAAGAAAGTATAATTAAATGGATGAAGGTATGAGTAAAATTTGTACAGATATTCCCCAATCCAAAAAACTCATAAAGTTAGGCACAGAAAGGAGATAAATTATGAAAGCAAGAAAAAGAAATTCAAATGATGAATGGCAAGAGGTTGAGTATGTGCAACTAAAAAACTCATACGTCATTACAAAGGCAGACCAAATGGAATTTGATGCCACTGCTAATGGTACAAGTACTGAAGAACAACATTGGCAGGATATTCGTGAAAGAGCTGCCATTGCTGCCATGGAAGGAATACTTTGCGCTGCTCCAATAGTTGAAGGTGTTGATCCCAATCCTTCACAAGAACAAGTTGCAAAATGGGCAATCATGCAAGCTGATGTGCTTATTGAAGAACTTAAAAAAGAAAAAATGAATTATGGTGGAATTTGTATCTTATAATGGAGAATATCCTTGTCTATGTTTTGGGACTCTCACAATTAAGGTTGATGGTAAAGAATATCGTTTCAATCATGCTATGATAAGCGGTGGTTGTGTTCTACATAATGAAGATTGGGATATGTGGGCAGAACAAGGTGATTGGACTGTTGATTTGGGGGAGCATCCTGAACTTGAACCTTATAAGGAAGAAATTACTCGCATAGTGAATAAGAATGTTGAACATGGCTGTTGTGGTGGTTGTATTTAAAAAATTAAATTGTTATGAAAGCATATACAGACATTGAACAATCAAAGAAATTGGCTGAGTTTCTTCCACTTGAAAGTGCTGATATGTATTATCAATATGTGTTACCAAAGTCAGATAAGATAAAACATAATCCCGAAATAGGTAATCCTATTAATGCACTTAAATGGTACAATAAAGGATATACAATGTCTGGGAAAGAACCAATAACATTAGATGAGTATTGTATTACCGCTTGGAGTCTTACTGCATTGATTGAATTATTGCCAAAAAGATACAATAACGATAGTGTTTATATGCCTCTTGTAGGAAAGTACTATGAAGATAATAAATTCATTTGTGGATATTTTGGTGATGGCTTATTAGATTGGACTTTTGGTGAAAATCCTATTGATGCCTGTGTTGAAATGATAGTAAAGTTACACGAACTAAAACTTTTATAATTATGGCACATTACAAATTAGTTCTAAAAGGAAAAGAAGGAAATGTCAATGCAGGCTTTGTTGATCATGTGGAATATGGAGGCGATGCTTGGGGCATAATTACTGACAATGATGGTAATGAACTTGGAGGACATTGTTCAAGTACATTGGATTGGCTTGAATATGACCTGTTAAGAAAAGTAGAGTTTGATGAAAACGTAGATACATACGAGAAAAATTGGTAAAGTTATGAAAGCATATACTGATTTAGAACAAAGTAAGAAATTGGCAGAGATACTGCCGATAGAGAGTGCAGATATGAGATATTCTCCACTTGGAGACAATATGCACCCTTGGATTTGGACAGATACTTTCATTGAAAAGAACGCAGTTCCTTGTTGGAGTCTTACTGCATTGCTTAACTACTTACGTGAAGTTGATTATTTCCCTGAGATAAATGCGGATGAATTTGAAGTGACAATGCAGATTAATTATTATAATGAAAATGAAGCAAGACCTTTAGCACCTGTACACAATATTAAGATTAAAGCAGAGAGTTTTATTAATGCTTGTTATGAAATGATTATTACATTAAATGAACTAAAACTATTGTGATTATGGATTACTTAATTGGTTTATTTTTAATAGTTGTGGGTGGCATAATAATGCTTGCTATCAGTGAAGAAAGAATGCCATTTGCTTTTATTGCAATAATATTTTTTTAGTAGGCGCAGATTGTGTAGTACATACCAATCCCCAAGCAATTGATGTTTATCGTGGAAGAACGACACTTAAAATAACATATAAGGATTCTATTCCTGTAGATAGTGTTGTAGTGTTTAAATAAATGAATTATGAAATTTGGAGATTTTATTGAGTTAGTGCTTTGGTATAAGCACATAAGTAAAACAGACCTTGCAAAATTATTAAATACCTCTACAACATCCGTGGATAGGATTATACATGATTCCATCAAGTTAACGCCTTCTAAAATGCAAAAGTTAAGTATGGTGTTGGAAGTGCCGTTAGAAGTCATGTTTATGTGGCAAGGTTATGATTTATCCCATAGATATAAAGATAATGAAAATAAATAGAAATAATTATGAAGATAAAAATAGAAAGCAGATGGTCTGAAATTCCAATGACGGATAAGGAGGAACTTGTTTACGATGTTTATTGTGGCTTTACAGGGATTCCAACAACATTTCCATTTCATACTAAATGGGAAATAGCCAAGGCTGGTTTGACTAAAGAAGAAATTCTTGAATTATTAGAAAAGATTGCTCTTGGTTATAAAAAGGTAATAATTAAACTTTGAAATTATGAAAGAACTTACAATAGAGGCTAAAGCCAAAGCTTATGACGAGGCTTTAGAGAAAGCAAAGAAATTGTATGAGAAAGGTACAATTACTGAAAGTATTGATTATATCTTCCCCGAACTTAAAGAGAGTGAGGATGATAGAATAAGGAAAGCAATTATAGAAGGATTAAGAGAAATGAAAAGTAGCTTTCATACTATATCTTCAATTAAGATAGATAATGCTATTGCTTGGCTTGAAAAACAAGAATCAGTTGAAGAAATTGTGGCAAGATGTAAGGACTCTTGGTACAATGAAGGTAAGATTGCTGGAATGGCTGAAGGTCTAACTGATGATGTAAAGTATCAGCAAGGATGGCATGATGCCATCGAAAAGCAAAGTGAGCAAAATCCTATCATAAATGTTCCATCAAGGGAAGTTATTCTCTCTATTTGGGATTTAGGAAATAAATGGAATAAACTTACTAATGGTAGTATTTCAACAGAATTTGGTGATGCACTTGATTATATTCAAAAACATTGGCATGAAAGTGAATATTATTTAAGAGAAAACAAGGCTGACAACATAAATAAGATTGAGCCAAAGTTTAAGGTTGGTGATTGGATTGTTAATAACAATAATGGGGGTGTTTACCAAGTTACTGAAATTAGAGATGATGAATATTGTCTTTGGCCTCTTGATGCTGAAATAAGGGGATACCTTAGAATTATTGATGTAGATAATGAGTATCACCTTTGGACTATTAAAAATGCCAAGGAAGGTGATATACTTGCAAGTAATAATGGTATGATAATGCTTGTAAAAGAATCAAGATGTTCCTCGTGGGGATATAGATTAAGTTATCACTGTGCAGTTTTGCATGATGGTACATTTGAGCCAAAAGACTTTCATGTAAATCCCGAAAAATTCTTTCCAGCCACCAAGAAACAGCGTGACATCTTGTTTCAAAAAATGAAAAAGAATGGATATGACTTTGACTTCAAAAAGAAAGAGTTAAAAAAGATTGAGGAAGAAGTCAATGGTGAAGATTATGGTATTGATGGACTTTATCATGCTCAGACAATTCTTGAAAAAACTCTTGGTAAAGTCGAAGGCTATCAGTCTGATGATGGTATCTTATCACATAAATGTGCTATCACAGCCGTTAAGAAGATTAAACAAAATCCTATATGGCATGCTGATGATGAGAAGAACCTTAATACTATATTAAGTTTCATTGAGGATGAATACCTCAGAAGGTGGCTTAAAGATACTATACATAAAGAGTATGATAAATCTACTGAATGGAATGAAGATGATGAAAGAATGATGTTAAGTATTGAACAAGTTATGAATTGTGCTTCTTTACTTAATATAGTACCACAGAAGATAGATAAAGTAAGGACTTGGCTTAAATCAATCAAAGAAAGAATAGAATAAAACAAGAACAGGGATGAAAGATGGACTATCAAAAGAAAATAAAAATTTTTTAGATTCTTTGGATGATGATGAACTATTTTTATTAGTTCAATTAAAATATGGGATGTTTATTCCTATTTGGAAAGAAGTAACCAAAGAAGAATATGAAGCTAATTATGGTAAAGAAGATGATTATAGCTTTGATAATATAACAAAATGGATTAAAAGTACAGATACTTATAAAAGAAAGCCTCATTGGAACAAAGATGGGATACTATGGCAAATAGAACATAAACCAGATTATTATACTTACCATAAATTAGTTGGAAGAGAAATTGGTTTGATGCTTGGTAGTAATATAATGGAATATTTAAATGATAGAAAGCCTAAATGGTTTAAAAGATACTTAAACATTAAAAATAAGAAGGAAATGAAAAATGAATAGATATCCTACTTGGGCTGAAGAATATGCCTATATTGATGGGTATGAGGAGGGTCGTTATGAGGGCTATAAATATGCTTTTGAAAAAGCTGTAGAATGGTTGGAAAATAACTTACAGCCTGCAATGGTTAGAAGTGATTGTTATATGTTTAATGGTAAGTTTATTGAGGATTTTAAAATAGCAATGGAAGGAAGTAAATAATGAAACCAAATAAATATGACGCATTGGAATATTGTAGAAGGACAATTGATAGTTGTAAGACTGTAAATCAATGTTTGACTGCACAAAAACTGATTTGCAACTTTTATTTGATGTTTAGTGATGTTTGGTGTAAACATTTGCTTGATAATGAATGGGAAAATAAGTATAGAAAAATATTGTTTAAAACTGTCTAATTATGATAAAAGAATTTAAAACACATACTGGTGCAATTTTCTGTGATACAGACAAAAACATGGAATATCTTTATGTTGGTGACTATGGAAAAGAGAACAACATTAAAGCTGATTTCCTCGGGTTTAAGAAAGAAATCAATCAGGTCCCTCATCATGAAGTTGATCTATCAGAAAAAATGGTTGTTACAATTTCTACTCAGAAAGGCTGTCCTATGAACTGCATGTTCTGTGATTGTCCAAAAGTAAAGTTTGGTGGTAATATTTCAAGAGATGAATTGGCTGAGGAGGTGACTGAAGCTATCAAGCGCAGTGGCTGCTCTTATACTAAAAGATTTAATCTACATTTAGCTAGAATGGGAGAGCCTACTCTTAATGCAGTAAATACACTATTCTTCCTCAAAGAAGATTTGATTCATTTGGTTAATAGTCTTATGAAGGCTGACACCATTCATCCTGTGTTTACTACAATGTGTCCAAAAAGTATTGGCAAAGAAAGGCTTTTTTCCATACTTAAGGACTTTTGTATATTAAAGAATATACATTACAAAGGAGAAGCAGGATTACAGTTATCTATAAATTCTACAGATGAAACTCAGAGAAATCAATTGTTCAGAGGTATGTCAATGTCCCTTGCAGATATTTCTGAGGTTGCTGAAAAATTACCAATGCCTAATGGAAGGAAATATACTCTAAATTTTCCTATAACTGATAAAACTATATTGGACCCTAAGGAATTAAGCAGGCTTTTTGATAAGAATAAATTCATTGTAAAGATTACACCAATACATGAAACCAATGAGGCAAATGCCAATGGTATCAACACTCCTGAAGGCTACTATAAATATGATGTGTATCGCCAGTTTGAGCAACCTTTACTTGATGAGGGGTGGGATGTAATAGTATTTATTCCATCTAAAGAAGAAGATGAAGACAGAATTACTTGTGGCAATGCATTACTTTGTGGACAAAAATAAATTATGACAGAGATGAAAAATGAAGTTAAAAACATATAAAACCAAGGTAGAATATGATTGGTGGTACATATTGCCAACAATTGAAATAAAACATAAATATTGGTATCTATGGCAGATTATGTTTTCATGGTTATGTTGGTCCTTTATTGTTGAATTATCTAAAAAATTAAAATAATGGCAAAATATAAAAAAGGAGACTGGATAATATCTTCATGTGATGAAATATATCAAGTGTTGGATGTTACAGAAAAAGCTTATAAATTAGGTAAATTAGATAGTACAACAAGTATAAATTCCATTAAAATTGTTGATGCTTATAGTACCCTATATTATTTTCATACAGACTATGAAGAGTTTCTTTCTACTTCTACAACTAAAGAAAAGCTAAAATATCTTACTTTTATTACATTTGTTTTAAAGGCTTTACAAAAAAGCTATGGACATAAGACACTTGATAATATAATTCAAGGTCTTGAAGCTAAATTAAAATATTTAAAAGAAACAAACAATGAAAATTAATTTATTTGGATGTCTATTTTTTATTATATGTCTTGCCACATTGTATCTTATAGTTATGGCAGGATATAAGGTGACACAAATTAACACTGATCCTGAGTATGTAAAAGACACTGTCTATGTCAAAGATACTGTATATATTGATAAATCAGACACATTATGAGCAACTATCCACCAGGTGCTGAAAAAGATCCTAATGCACCTTACAATCAAACAACACCTCCTGAAAGGGATTTTGACATACTTGTATGCACATCTTTGAGCAAGTCAACTTACATTACTACAGATAAATACTGTAAGAATGAATGGAAAGACTGCAACATTGAAGATGGAGAAAAAGTAGTTACAGGAGGTGAAGAAGTTACTGTGGAACCTGAAGAGTTAAAAGAGTCTTATCTCAGGGAAGAATACACTATTCCTCAATTATTGGAATGTCTGAAAGAGCTTGTTGAAGAAAGGCTTAAACATGACTGTACTTATGGAGAAATTAAGAAGATGCATAAGATTCTTGAATCTCTTAAAGGATGGATTGAAGATGAATTTGATGTAATGCAAGAATAATATGAAAGAAATAAAAGAAAAAAGAATTGGAAATCTAATGTTTAGAAAAGCAACTTATTTGGGAAATGAGCCTGATATTCCAGATTGGGATATAGATTATTACTATCCAAACATCTATTATGGAAAGGAAAAAGATTTTATAAAAGATGACAGAAGTCCTGATTTCTATCTTTATCCAAATAGTCATAATGCAAGGATACATAAAGATTGCTTTAAACATAAAGAAGCATGCTTTACAATAGCTTGCTTTGTTTATGATAAACATGAGGGTTTTTATAATATTAAGTTTATTGGAGATAGACCAATGAATTTGACTGAAGAAGAGTGGATGACATTCAGAAAGTTGCTTAAATATGGAAATGAAGTATTAAATACTGAACAAGATGAAGTTTATTAAACCAAAAGTAGAATATTTGCCACAAAGTGAAGGTATTAATGGTATCTATAAGCAAATAGAGCATTGTGCAAGAACTTGCTATAAGTCAGAAGACAAAATCACTGAAAATTCTGCAGAGAAGTTTGTTAAAAAGATGATTGAAAATAAGCACACAGCAATGCTTGAGCATGGTACAGTATATCTTATGTTCACAATGGACTATGAAAAAATGAAAACAGTTAATAAGTATATACGAAATCCATATTCTTGCTACACAACTGACTATAAGTTTTATTATGTCACAACCAATTTCAGAGTTCTTGTAGAAAATGAGTGGCTTGATGATTTGAAGTATATATGTAAACCTACTGAATATCATAAGAAAAGATATACTTTTAAGTTTACCACTGATATAGGCACTGCGAGAGAGCTTACAAGGCACAGAGTATTCAGTTTTGCACAGGAATCCACAAGATATTGTAATTACAGCAAAGATAGGTTTAAGGGGGTAGGGTTCATCATACCTTCATGGTTAGAGATGAATGAGCTTGAATTAGCAGATAAGTCAGACCTCGAAGGGTGGCTTACAGTCAATGACCCAAGCATCAAACAAACTATGTTCATGGAATCCTGTTGGAGAAGTGAAGAAGCCTACCTTAATCTTATTAAGAATGGTGCTACAGCAGAGCAAGCAAGACAGGTGTTACCATTATCAACAAAGACAGAGTTATGTATGACTGGCTTTGAAAGTGATTGGCAACATGTATTTGATTTAAGGTACAAAGGTACTACAGGTAAACCACATCCTGATATGAAATATTTGATGGGATTGCTGGTAGATGAGTTAAACAAAAATAATATTGAAATATATGAGTGATATGACAAAAGATCCTTTCTTTAGGGATATGACTGAAGAAGAGATAAGAGAGTATGATGAATATATGAAAGAGAAAGATATTGAATTTTGGGAAGATTTCATTAATTATAAACCAGAATAAATATGAAAGTATGTGTAGATGAAGGACAATGTAGGATACAAGAGCTTACTTTCAATGAAGCTTTAATGCTCCTCATTATAAAGACAGGAGGAGATATTCCTAAGATAATTAGTGATTTATTAAAAAAAGAAGCTATTGTAGAAACAGCTGATTTATTTGATAAACACTATATGCTGACACAAGGTTGGGATGACAGACTTATGGCTGCTATTCTCAATGCTGAATATGATGATCCAGACAGTATGGAAGAGAGGCTTGATAATTTGGCAAAAGCATTGATGGAATTATTTCCTAAAGGAAAGAAAGAAGGTACTCCTTATTATTGGAGAGGCAATATCAAAGATACTAAACTAAAGCTAAAAAAGTTTCTTAAACTGTATGGCAACCGTTCTGATGAAGAGATAATTGATGCAGCAAGAAGGTATGTTGAATCTTTTAATGGTAACTATAAATTCATGAGAATTCTTAAGTATTTCATTTGGAAAGATGATAGGAAGATGAATGAAGATGGTACTATTAAAATAGAATCTATATCAGAATTAGCATCTTATCTTGAAAATAAAGGACAGGAAAATGTTAATAACAATAATTGGACAGCTACATTAGTATGAGTTTAGTAAAAAGAACCATTGAATATCTTCAACAAAGAAGGGATAAACTTCTTAATGGAGGTATAAACTGTGTACCTTCTCCTTTTGTAAGATTTTCAGATGATTTTATAGGAATAGAGCAAGCCAAAATGTACTTATGTTCAGCAGGAACTAAGGTAGGTAAAACTCAATTAGGCTCTTTCTTATTTCTTTATACTCCACTGCTTTATGCTTACTATAATAAAGATAAGATAAAGCTAACTGTATTTTACTATCCATTAGAAGAAACTCCACAGGATATTACTGAAAGGTTTATGTCATTTTTATTGTTTAAACTGTCTAAAGGAAGAATAAGAATATCTCCTACAGATTTAAAATCTACTAAAAATGACAGGCCTGTAAGTCAAGAGGTGTTGGATCTACTGAATAGTGAGGAATATATGAACATTCTTACATTTTTTGAAGAAACTGTAACATTTTCAGAATCAAGGAATCCTACTGGAGTATATAATGAAGTAAGAAAATATATGCAGGAAAATGGTACTGTTATAACTAAAAAACAAAAAGTAAGAGATGACTTTGGAAAAACTAAAGAAGTAGATGCTTTTGACCATTTTATACCAAACAATCCTAATGAGTATGTTATAGTTATTGTAGACCATGTAAGTCTTATTCAAGCTGAAAGGGGCATGACTTTAAAGCAAAGCATTGACAAATTGTCAGAGTATTTTGTATTACTTAGAAATAGATATGGTGTAACCATAGTATGTATACAACAGCAAGCTCTTGATATGGAAAGTCTTGATGCCTATAAAGAAAACAGACTTAGACCTTCTCCTACAGGATTAGGAGATTCGCGCTATACAGCCAGAGATTGTAATGTAATGCTTGGATTATTCAGCCCATTTAGGTTTGAATTGGATAACTATTATGGCTATGATATTAAGAAATTCAGAGACAATATAAGATTTTTGGAAGTATGTATAAACAGAGGTGGGGTAGCAGGGGGGTTAATTGCACTATTTTTTGATGGTGCCACCTGCAATTTCTATGAGTTACCACCACCTAATGACAAACAAAAACTTCAGCTTGTTTATGAGTATCTTGATAATATGAATACAAAAAAGAAATCAGTAAATTTATTTTTATATAATATTAAAAAATCTTTCAAGTATTTGTTTAAATAAAATCAAATTATTAATTTTGTAACCTATGAGTAATTTAGTTTTAATTATGGGTGAATCTGGCAGTGGTAAATCAACCAGTGTTAAAGGATTAGACCCAAAAGAAACAGCAGTATTCAACATTTTAGGCAAAAGATTACCTTTTAAAGGTAGTGCTGGACAGTACAATGAAGCCAATAAAAATCTATTTAAGATTTCTAATTGGGAAACTGTAGTTAATTATCTTAAGTCAATAGATAATAATGCTCCTCATATAAAGAATGTAGTAATTGATGATGCAATCTACATCATGAGAACAGAATTCTTTGACAGGAGCAAAGAGACAGGCTTCAACAAGTATAATGAATTAGCTGACCATTTTAGAAGAATTATTGCTGTGTGTGGTTCATTAAGGGATGACTTAAATATCTTTATGATGATGCATATTGAAACTGTTGAAGCTGATGGTAGTATCATTGGATATAAGAGTTCTTCAGTAGGAAAACTGTTGGATAAAATGTATAGACCAGAGGAAAATGTTGCAATAACTTTGTTTGCTCAACCAAGGTATAATGATAAAGGAATACCTGAATATGGCTTTTATACTCACAGAATGAAAGTCAATGGTATTGAGGTGCCAGCAAAAACGCCTGAGGGCATGTTTGAAGAGGACTTTATTCCTAATGATTTAGGTACTGTAGTAAAAGCAATGAAAGAATATTATGGATAAAAAAGCTGTCATTAATTATTTATGGAAACTGCATAAAGGAGTATTCAATGTTGAAGATGCTTTAGTTGTAGTTGAAGATTATTGTATGGAACATGCCAAAGATAGGGAACAATATGTTGAATTGTTTATTGAGACAGTTTTAATGACTGGGTTGCTTGTTCCTTTGTGTAGGTATGTTCTTGATAAACACAAAAGAGAGCATCATATTATTACAGTTTACCGTAATATTAATGATAAAAGTATTATAACCATCTATTAATTAATTAATTAATTATGAAAGAATTTTCTAAATTTCAAGTAGCCACCTTGAAAAGAGTGGCTCAGAGTGTTTCACCGCTTGTTAGAGCAAAGGAGAAACTTGTAAATCAAATTACAGAATGTGAGCAAGAGCTTAAGAGTATTCAAATTCAGATTGATGCCTTCCAGGGTCCAATTAAAGAGATGACTGGTGGATATACTACTGAAGACCTTGTAGTAAGAGAAGTATCTGTAACTGATAAACTTGATAAAGAAGGCAAGCCAGTTAAAGTTACTAAGTGGGTACTTCGTTATCCTGATACTGTTATTCCTGTAGAAAAGGAAGAGCAGGAAGTGCCTGAAGAAGCAGAATCTGTAGTTGGCAACATACCTCCAGTTGTTCCTAATGAAGAGCCTCAAGAATCATCAGATTCTAATTTTGATTTTAATATTCCAGAACAAAACATTTAATTTAAAACTGTAAAATAATTATGGCATTTAGTAAAGGATTTGAGAGCACAGAGGGTGCTCAGTTTAAAAGATATATTGGTGTAGGTGCAGCTTATGTAAAAGGTGTTAACCTTACTAAAGCAGAGTCTGAAAAATTCTTTGGCAGAGAACTGACTGAAGAGCCTGTATATATAGGAAAGAATGATGCAGGTATTCCATTTGTAAGAGTAAGTTTTGCTCTTGAGATTGACAAAGAAAAGCATCCTGATGTAGACCTTAAGACCAGCCTTAATTTCTTCATTCGCAGAGAGCCAAGAGCTAATAGGGATAATACCAAGAAGCAAGTAATTGATATTTATGGAAGAACTGCATGGGCTACTCAAGCAGAGATTGATGCTAAAGAGATTCCTACCTATAGCAATGGTAAGAAAGCCAATATCAGCCCTAAATATCGTGTGGCTTATAATGGTGAGGAAGACCTTATCAAGTTCCTTATTGCATATTTGAATATCCCAGCTCCATCAAATTATGTCAATGGTGAGTGGAAGGACAAATCTGCTGAAGAGCTGAAAGACTGTGAGGCTTTCCTTGAAAATGTAGAAAAGTATTTTACAGGTGATGTGTCTGAGCTTAAGCAGATTATCTCTTATCAGCCACTTAATAAAGTGAAAATCTGTTTTGGTGTACGCAAGTCCAATGATGGTAAAGAGTACCAGAATTGCTATACAAGAATGTTCTTGAAGAACTCTTCAACCAACTATGAGCGTCTTGCTAAAGACATTAAAGAGGCTAAGGATGCAGGTGCTTATAGTACCACTGAATTTGATACTGCTGATTTGCATGAATATGTAGTAACTCCTACAGACTTCAGTGCTCCTGCAGTGCATCCTGTTGATGACCTTCCATTTGGTCCTGAGACATCTGAACCTAACTGGTAACAACTAATAGAGGATTATGGCATTTGGGTATGGTAGAACCACTGCTTTGCTTGCAGAAATAAAGTCTAAAATAGGCGATGAAAATATTGCTAAGAAGTACCTTGGTATTACCAAGATACCTTGTGTCATAAAAAGTCCTTTAAGAGTTGATAACAGACCATCTTTTGCTATATATCAGCATGATGATGGCAGTATATATTATATGGACTATGCCACTGGAGAGAAAGGAAGTTTGTATAGTTTACTTTGCTCTCTATGGCATAGTTCATTCTTAGATGTTATCAGCAAAATTGTAGGAGGTTTTGACCAACAGCAAATTGAATGTAGTCAACAACAGTTAAGAAAACAGACTGGTAAAATCATAGCCAGGAATCAGGTAGCTTTACAATGTAAAGTGAGAGAATGGCAGTCTTACGACATTGATTATTGGCAATCTTATGGAATATCCTTACAGTGGTTAAAGTATGCAGAAGTGTATCCTATATCACATAAAATAGTAATTAAAGATGATAAGAAGTATACTTTTGGTGCTGATAAATATGCTTATTGCTTTGTAGAAAGGAAAGAAGGTAAGGTTACTTTAAAAGTGTACCAACCTTTCAATACTAAAGGATTTAAATGGTCCAACAAACATGATAGAAGTGTAATTAGTTTATGGACAAAAGTTCCTGAAAAAGGTAAAAGAATATGTATATGTTCTTCATTGAAAGATGCACTGTGTTTATGGGCTAATACAGGCATACCAGCAATAAGTGTGCAAGGAGAGGGGTATTCAATGAGTGAGACAGCAGTCAATGAACTCAAAAAAAGGTTTGAAAGAATATATGTTTTGTTTGATAATGATGAACCTGGATTAAAGGATGGTGAAAAGCTATCCCATGAAACAGGATTCATTAATGTTGTTTTACCTCCATTTAAAGGAGGAAAAGATATTAGCGATTATTATAAAATCAAAGGCAAAGAAGCCTTTGTTGAATTAATTCACCATTTAATAAAATCAATTGATTATGGAAACTAGAAAACACAAGGTGGTTGACACCAGAGACAATTCAGTAAAAGAGTTTGAATCTACAGCTACAACTCTTGGAGAACTCAAGCGAGAACTTCTTTCATTAGGCATTACTACTGATGGAATGTCTATTCAGGAAGGTTACACAAGAACTGAGCTTGTAGATGATGCATCTATCTTACCACATGATGTGAACTATCATGGCATCACTACCAACAATTTGGTATTCCGTCTTACCAGAACTAATAAGAAGACTGAGCTTGGTACTGATAGGAAAATGCTGTATACTTTTATTAAAGAGTATGGTCTTACAAATGCTGTCAAAACTGTGTTTGGTAAAAACTTCACTCAAGTATCATCAGCAGATTTGGAAAAGTTTGTTGCAGATCACTCAGTGCAAGCTGGAACACTAACAAGTACACAAGCTACTCCAGATGTAAAAGTAGATAACAATATTCTTAAGGCTATTGCAGTACTTGCTGAAAGATTATCTGCTATTGGTGAAGATGATATTTTTGATGAGCTTGAAGATGCTACAGGAATTAATTTCTTTGAGTATCTTGAAGGGTCTGAAGATTCCGACAAAAAAGAGGAAAGCAATGAATACAGCGAACTTAATGATTTGTTTGCAGGTATGTGATTTCAATAGGGGGAATAGTGTTTATTCCCCCTTTATTTTTTAATCTTATTTAGCTATGGAAGAACAAAGACTTTATAAAGCAGATACTCTTACTGAAGCTAAAGAGAGCTTAAGAAGGTTTAAACGGGTTTATGATAAAGCTTTTCAAGTGGCAAAAGTTGCTGAAGATTATTTTGGAAAGGACCTTGTTGATTTTCAATGGAAAGATAACTTCAAATCAGAAGAAAGAAAAAATTATATATATTTGCTAATTAAATTTCCCCATGTGAGAATTACAAATGAAGAAGATGAATGGATAGATATTCAGGATTTGTTTGTAAGAATAATGGTATTGAGAACTGGTACTATGTTTGGTAGTCCTACTTTCATAAGAACTACTTATCCACTATTACAGTGGGTTAGTAATTATATGCACTCACATATAAGTTTTTATAGAAGTGACTATAAAAATTGGCACAGTATGTGTTTAGGTAGATCTCAATTAAATTCTACAATAAATAGTCTAAATGGGGCTTTTGATTTGGATATATGGGGACTTTATTTCTATGAGTTGGAAAAGTCAGTGCAAGTGGAATCAATAAAAGGAGTACCTTATCACAGGCTATCAGCAGTAACTAGTAAAGCAGAAGTACCTGTACCAAATTATTATAGAATAAATGAGGCAAATTCATATAATATGGATATAGGTACTTTTAAAGGTTTGCCTGATTTTTTAATATATTTGCTTCATACTGTAGATATTGAATTTGCATGGAATGGAGAATGCTATGTCTTAGGAGAACCAATGCTTAATTTTTGGATAAAAGTAAGCAATGCTTTTATAGAATGGATAAATAAAATGCGCTTTTACAGATCTCCAAGATCTATGATGTGCAAATATATAATTTCAGAGTCAAAAGTATACAGTCCAACAAATTATGCAAGCCTACAGGAACTGCCAGAAGAGAACAACGACTATATGGATTTCTACTTTAAAGGAGTTCCTCAAAAATTAACTGTTTTTAAAGAAAATAATGATGGTAGTAATATTAAAGAGATTTTGTTGTTAAGCGATAATTACTTTACTACATTACTGTCATCTATATTAAGTAATATCAACAGACACTATGGAAGAGAAGAAATTAAATATTGAAGTTATTGAAAACAGCTCTTTTAAACCTGAGCTCATTATACCAAAAAATGTTGAAGAGAAGATAAGGTATCTTTGCAATCAAGTGCATGATAGAGAATGGTCAGGAACTTTGTTTTATACAGCTGAAGGAAGTTTTGAAGAGAAGACTTTCAAGGCCACCTGTCTTGATATATGTGTGATGGATATTGGTAATACTGTAACTACAGTAGTAACTGATTCTCCTGACATAGTGACCTATAGAATAGACCATCCTGAACTTCTCAATGGCACTGTGTATGAAGGTATTGTACATTCACATCATAATATGGGAGCCTTCTTCAGTCAAACTGACGTTGTTGCCTTAAAAGAAGATGGTAATGATAGAAATCATGCTTTATCTTTAGTAGTAGACAATAGAGGTAAGTATGTAGCAAGGATAACTAGAAAAATAAATAAGGAAACACAAGTACATCAAGCTGTTGAAACTAATACCACATCTTACTATGATACCTTCAACAGTAAAAGAGTATCACTTGAAGATAATATTCACTCTACAAAAACAAATGACTTTGTTGAAAAAGAAATAATCATTGAATATTTCAATATGGAAATCAATAAAGCCACTGTTGAAGATAGATTTGAAGAATTGGCTACACGGCTCAGAAATCTCTCAACTAAAACAACTACCAAGAAAGTATTTGACAAGACTAATTATGAAGGAAATCTGTATAGATGGTATGCTGATTATAAGGATGATGACAGAACTTATGAAGTACCAAAGAAAGAGTCTAAACCAGTAAGATTGAAAAATACAGATAATGTCATTAGAAATCTTGCCATTCAGCTTGTTACTGGTAGTGTACTTGTAGGTACCAATAACTTTGATATGGTTAAATGGCTGTCTAAAATAGATACTTATTATGCCACAAGGTTTAAAAATCCTAAAGACTATGAAGTGTGGATGGATACTATAATGAGTTATCTATTTATAGATAATGCTGAAGCACAAGTAGATGATAAAGAGCTTAAAGACATTGATGAAACAAGATATTTATGTGAACATGTGTATGATTATATATGGGATATTTACGCAGAACATAATATCCAAAGTAAAATTGTAGATGATATTTTAGATAGATTACTTGATTTTTGTACATTATGACAGAACTAAGAAATATACATGAGTTTTATCAGATGGTTGATGGTGGCGAAGACTACATTGATTCCTTTGACCCTAACTCTGATATGTGTTTTACCCTACAGAATTTCTCAAATTGGATGAGAAATACAAAAAGAACATATAAATTTTGTTTTCCTATTCATCCTATGGTGTGGCAAGTTGTATTACATCTTATTCCAAAACAAGAAGATGAAGATTTAGATTGGAAAATATATGCTGGTGACAGGGCTTTATTTAAAGATTGTGTCTTACTTAAAGGACAATGGAGAACAGGAACAAAAAGAACTTTCTATGTGCCACTTACATTAGAACAATATAAGGAATTTAAAAATGAAGTTGCTAAAGTTGTAGGTAATAATGACATAAATGATTATTCAATAGATTATAATATTATAAAAAATGCTGTTGAATCTATGGAAGATGCAAGTAGAAGGTATATAAAATGGTGTCTTACATTAATGGGTTATTGGCCTGATGATGAAGAAACTCCACCTTTATTTAAGGAAGGTAGTGCAAATCTATTGCCTGAAAACAAAGAAGTTGACATCAATACCAACAGAGCAAGGTTCAGTGCTGCTGTATGGGCAGATAGAGTACAAGAGAAGACTATCATGTTTGCAGGACTTGGTGGCATAGGCTCATGGAGTACTTTAATGTTGAGTAGATTACAGCCAAAAAAGCTGATATTGTTTGATGGCGACAGTGTAGATGGTTCTAATTTAGGAGGTCAGTTATTTTCAAAGGCTGATGTTGGTAGTGCCAAGACTACTGCAATGTCTAACATTATTCATAATTACAGTAACTATTATAGTATCTTTGCTTATAATGAAAGGATAACTGAGCAGACAGAAGCTACTGACATTATGATGAGTGGATTTGACAACATGGATGCAAGAAAAGTTTATTTTAAACTGTGGAAAATGCATGTGAGAAGTAAGCCATTGGAAGAAAGGGCAAAATGTCTTTATATAGATGGTAGAATGTCAGTAGAATATTTTCAGGTATTTTGTCTTAGAGGAGATGATGACTATGGAATTAGAAAGTATGAGAAATACCATTTGTTTGATTCAAGTGAAGCAGAACATGAGGTATGCTCATTAAAACAGACTTCTCATATAGCCAACATGATTGGAAGTGTGATTACTAATCTGTTTTCCAATTTTGTGGCAAATGAAGTAGTTCCTTTCCTTAGAGATTTACCTGAATATACTGAATTTAATGCAGATTCAATGACTCTAATAGCAAAGCAATTATGAGAATAAGTGATTATATTAATTGTGGTCCAATCTGCTACAATGCTTTGTATACTCAAGCTGGAGGACTGGTAACTAATGAAGGATTTAAAAGATTTGCTACCTTTAAGCCAATGGGAAATTGTATTGAATATTCTGGTATATTTAGGTATTCAAACTTAGAAAAAGAAAAGAACAATATTGTTCC
>AUXO012636998.1_pt1 | contig 17755 bp, 20 predicted proteins | sample 768731 | NCBI WGS metagenome assembly AUXO01 (sample SAMN02715735, study PRJNA202380) | gut metagenome | biome: sheep rumen | host: Ovis aries | place: New Zealand: Palmerston North
CAATAAAAAAAGACTGCAATGGTATTGCAGTCTCGTTAGTTCTTTTTTATTCGCCTTTTTCCAAAGCTAGTGTACGTGTTGTGATATCACATACATCCGATGGTCCATAGTACTGAATTGCACCTGGATACAGATAACATGTTTCCACAGCCCATTGTTCACGATGTGCTTCAAAGAATTTGAATGGTTTACCATCCAGTTCAACTAAAGCTTTGCGGATAACCGGTTTGTCTTCTCCATGTCTTCTTTCCATATTCATCATCTTTGTGATCGGCATTCCGCCTGCTACCCAGTCTTCAGCCGGTTTAGACAAATTCGAAATTTTGGACAGATAGCCGGTATAACCGTATTGGATCAACATGAATGCATTGTATCCTAAGGAATAGCAGTAATCTGCATCAAAGTTCGAAGGGAATGCACATCTTCCTTCATAACCGAAGAAATGATGCTGTGCACTGAATTTTCCATTGAATAAACCTGCATCTTTTCTTTCCTTCAATTTAGCGGCAACCATGGCAGAGAACAGTTTTTCTGATTCAATCAGAGAAACCTGCACGTTTCCATGAGGGTCTCTTTCCAGGAATAATTGTTGCTGGATCGTTTCCGGTAAGATAGCAAAAACACCCATCGATTCTTTTGTCAGACCTTTTTCAATGAAAGCATACTTATCCGCCCATGTCGGCAATTCATTAAATTCATCCGCTTTGCTTCCAGCCAGCAATTCATTGATTTCGGCAATTAATACAGAGAATTCCGGTACGAATTCAACAATACCTTCCGGAATGATCGCTACACCGAAGTTCATTCCCTTTGCAGCTCTGGCAGCTACAGAATCTGCGATATAATCCGCAATCTGAGATAAAGACATTTTCTTAGCTGCTACTTCTTCACCGATCAAGCAGATGTTCGGCTGTGTTTCCAAAGCAGCTTCCAAAGCCACATGAGAAGCAGAACGGCCCATCACCTTGATGAAGTGCCAGTATTTCTTTGCAGAATTAGCATCTCTTTCAATATTTCCAATCAGTTCACTGTATGTCTTAGTGGCTGTATCAAAACCAAAAGAACATTCGATATCTTCGTTCTTCAGGTCACCATCAATGGTTTTCGGGCATCCGATAACCTGTACGCCTGTATTATGAGCGGCGAAATATTCAGCTAATACAGCTGCATTGGTATTGGAGTCATCTCCACCGATGATCACGATCGCTGTAATACCATGTTTTTTACATACTTCGGCAGCAACCGCAAACTGGTCTTCTGTTTCCAGTTTTGTACGTCCGGATCCGATAATGTCAAATCCGCCCGTATTTCTGAACTGATTGATGTATTCATCATCAAATACCAGGTAATCATCTTCTAGTAATCCGCTAGGTCCACCTTTAAAACCGTACAAAACATTTTCTTTATTGGTCGCCTTTAATGCATCGTAAAGACCACATACGACATTGTGTCCCCCTGGAGCCTGGCCACCGGAAAGGATGACACCGACAACCTGCTTTTTCGCTTCAGAAACATTTTGTCCCTTGGCAAATACGATTTCCTTTTTTCCGTATGTGTTCGGGAAAAGAGCCTTGATCTGCTCCTGGTCTGCCACACTCTGCGTTTCCTGTCCTTCATTTACACAGATTTCTGCAATTCCATGTCTCAGCATACCAGGCAGTTTCGGTTCATACTGAAGTCTCTGTTTCTGTAATGGTGAAATATTCATTATAGTTCCTCCTTGTTATCTCTATCATTATAACAAATCTGAATCCATATAGTTCTAAAAAAAGACAGATTTTTTTAAATCTGTCCTCATCTATTCCATTTGTTCCATTTTTTCTTCCCATTCACTTAAATAGGCATTAATTTCATTATGTTTCTGATCGATCTGTTCATTCAGTTTTTCCATCTGACGAAAATCCTGATAATATTCCGGCTCATACCGTAGATTGCGAAGCTCTTCCAGCTCAGCTTCTGCTTTTTCTAACAAAGACTCCAGCTTCGTAATCCTGTTCTTTAAAGCTTTATGATCAGCATGGGCAGTTTTAGAAGAAGATATGGAGCCAACGGAAGACGTTTCCTCTGGTATCTGGCCATTTTGTTTATATGTAAGGTATTCATCATAGCCAAACGGATACAGATGGCATTCCTGCCCGATTTCCAGAATATGGGTCGCCATCTTTTTTAAAAACATACGATCATGGCTGACAAATAAAATCGTTCCGTCATAATCCTGCAATGACTTTTCCAGAGCTTCTTTGGACGGAATATCCAGATGGTTGGTCGGTTCATCGAGAATCAGCATATTATCGTGATCCATCATCAGACATGCCAGTGCCAAACGAACTCGTTCCCCACCGGATAAAGAAGCGACATCTTTAAACACATCATCCTGGGTAAAAAGGAAACCAGCCAGCGTATTGCGTATCTCTGTCTGTGTGGCCATCGGATTTCTATCCCAAAGCTCATCGATGACGGTCTTATTAGAAATTTTCTGTGCACTTTCCTGGTCAAAATACCCCACATCGATCTGATGTCCCCAGGTAAAAGAACCCGAGATCGGTTCCATCTGACGAACCAGTGTTTTAACCAAGGTGCTTTTTCCAATGCCGTTTGGACCTACGATGGCCATTCGATCTTTGGCGTGCACAGAAACATTCACTTCACATAAAACCTCATCATATCCGATCTGCAAATGCTCTGCCTCCAGCACGTCGTTTCCCCCTTTACGATAGGAATAGAACCGTGCTTTCATCATGGAACTGTCCGCTTTTACATCCCTTATACGATCCATACGATCCAGGTATTTTTGTTTGCTTTTGGCAAAGCTGGCTTTGTTTTTCTTATAACGGAATTTTTCTATGAGCGCTTCCAGTCTTTCGATCTCTTTTTGCTGCCGAAGATATGCCTCATGATTCTTCTGCAAGTATTCTTCTTTATCTTTCAGATATTTGGAGTAGTTTCCAACGTATCGAGTCGTTCTGCCGAATTCGATCTCTACAATTTCATCCACCACATGATCTAAGAACATTCGGTCATGACTGACCAGAATGACCGCAAACGGATATCCTTTCAAATATCCCTCCAGCCATTCGATAGATTCAATATCCAGATGATTGGTCGGTTCATCGAGCAAAAGAATATCCGGTTTGCTCAATAGCAGCTTTACTAACGCAATTCGTGTTTTTTGTCCTGAACTGAACTGAGACAATGGTTTATACAGATCCTCCTCCGTAAACTGAAAGTGGAAAAAAACGCTTCGTAATTCTGTATCATATCCATAACCATTGTAAAGTTCAAACTCATTCAGTAATTTAGCATATTTATCTAGCTGTCTTTGTTCATGATCCTGTTTGAGGACCTCCTCCTGCTCACGCAGAGACTGCTCTAGCTGTCGGACTTTGTCAAACGCTTTTAAAAGCTCATCATATACTGTGATATCTTGATCTACAAAAGAAATCTGTGAAAGATAACCGATCTGCAGACCACTGGCCAGGACCCTGGATCCCTGATCCATGGTTTCCGAGCCATCAATGATCTTCAATAACGTTGTTTTGCCACAACCGTTTTTTCCGACCAAGGCTACTTTTTCCTTGGCGCGTATCTGCAAAGAAGCACCGGACAAAACATCCTGTGCTCCATATGATTTATATATATTACTTACTGTTAGCTTCAAAATTTTCACCTTCTATTTCAAAATAGGATATGGTACCATCCGCAATCGCATGGGCCATCATATCCATATTTGATTTATAATATAAAACGCTGTCTTCAGAATACGCATTACAGAACTGGATATAAATCGCATACATGCCATTACAATCCTGATACCGCTGGTTTTCCTTGGCATTTTCGATGACACCGCAGAATGTGACCTTACCTCCGCTTTCCCTCAGCTGTGGCAATTCTTCATAGATAGACTCTTCCATCTTTTCTTCATCCTGGATGTAACCATCCAAAACGACACCTCTTTCGTATAAGGAACCGGCTCCTCCATTGACACCGTACATTTCCAGATTATATTTCTGCATATAATAGGAAACATTGTTGGCAAAGGAAGCAGATGTGTAAGGACTGGCCACGATCAATGGACGGTCTACATCCTTATCCTGTAAAAAGCCCAGAGAAATATAAATTTTGGCATTTCTCATATAACCCTGGCCAACACGTCCGTCTTTACCATAATAACTCGGATCCCCATTCTCGTCTCTGGTTAATTCCACCTTCAGCCCATAGGCCTCCAGATCTTCTTTTATCTTTAAAGCCAGGGCATAGGCATCTTTTTGTTCAGATACACTGCCCACCGAAATACCGGTGGTTGTGGTGTTGGTGTTCGGATTGTACGTATTCCCGCAAGGATCAATCAGTACATCGATCGTCTGTGCCATCGGAATGGTCTCCGTTACCGAGATAAACACATAGTTACGGTCCATATGGATACCATACTTAGAAAGAAAATCCTTGGAGGCATCGATCTGCACATGCTTGGATTTCTCATTCCGGCGAAGCGTCTCAAACGGCTCCACATGCGTCTCTTTATCAAAATACAGACGTTTCTTGACAAACTTGTCATAAATATAAACCTCATAAAATCCCGGTTTTAACTGCCCTACCATAATACCGTCTTCGGCACCGTTGGAATATGTATAGGTAATTTCCTCTCCGGTTTCCACATTATGAAGCACTACATTTTTCCCTAACATGTCATCCACTTTGACAAGGTCCTTCTTGTGATAAAATTTTAAGGATTCCCCGTAATATGTAAATTCCTTTACCTTATAAACTTCTTTAAAAGAAGGTTCGATCAATTCTGATAGCCGAACATCTTCATCGAGCGTATCCAGATATGTATCATATAGAGAATCTATTTCCCGTGGCCGTGTCACGAATAAAAAAACAGCAACGGCTGCCAGTGCAATGGTCGTAACGATCAATATCACTTTGTTCATTGTGTTCAATCCGGCTTTTTGTTTCGATTTCATAACATATTTATAACATATTCTCCTTGTTTTTTACAACACACCATTCAGATGACAAACACAATCGCTTCTACTATAATAGAATCAAGAGAGGTATGAATCATGAAAGAAATCTATGAATTCCTTAAAACCGCAAACACTTACTTTCTGGCTACCATCGACAACAATAAGCCCCGGGTACGTCCTTTCGGAACCATCGACCTGTTCGATGGTAAGCTGACCATACAAACAGGACTGAAAAAAGATGTAGCCAGACAGATGATCGAAAATCCATGGATCGAGATCTGCGCCATGGTCGAAGGGAGATGGATCCGCATCAGTGCCAAGGTAAAGCTGGATGAGCGCTTAGAAGCGGCTCAACATATGCTGGACAATTATCCGGAACTTAAGAGCATGTATGCCCCTGGCGACGGCAATACGGCTGTATTTGCCTTAATGGAGGGAACCGCCACCATCAGCTCCTTTACCGAGGCCCCAAAAACCATCACATTTTAAAAGGAAGCCTACGCTTCCTTTTTTTAAAAAATCAAATTTCTCGGGGTCCGTGGATATGGTTGTACATCCCGGATATTCTGCATACCGGTCAGATACATCAACATACGGTCAAAGCCCAAGCCAAAACCACTGTGTTTGCATCCTCCGAAACGACGAAGATCTAAATACCATTGCAGGGATTCCTGCCCGATACCTAATTCTTTCATTTTATTCACCAGAACATCATATCGCTCTTCACGCTGGGAACCTCCGATCAGCTCTCCAACATAAGGTACCAGAAGATCACAAGCTGCTACCGTTTTGTTGTCTTCGTTAACACGCATATAAAAGGCTTTGATTTCCTTCGGATAATCGATCAGGAACACCGGACCGTTGATGACCTTCTCACAAATATAACGCTCATGTTCGGACTGCAGATCCATTCCCCAGTAAATATTCTTATTCTCAAAACGATCTTTGACCTTCATAAGTTCTTCAATGGCTTCTGTATAAGTCATTCGTTTAAATTCACTGTTGGCTACCTTGGTTACCCGTTCGATACAATGTTTATCGATAATGCGGTTAAAGAACTCCATTTCCTCTTTCGCATGCTCTAGACAATAATTGATGCAATATTTGATCATTTCCTCTACACAATCCATATTGTCATTCAGATCTGCAAAAGCCAGTTCCGGTTCGATCATCCAAAATTCGCTGGCATGACGGGTCGTATTGGAATTCTCCGCACGGAAAGTAGGTCCAAATGTATAAACATTCCGATATGTCAGCGCAAAAGGTTCTACATGCAGCTGGCCAGATACTGTCAGCTGAGCATGTTTTCCAAAGAAATCTTGCTCGTATTCATCATCGGAACGAGTTGTAACTGTAAAGCACTCACCAGCCCCCTCTGCATCATTACCGGTGATGATAGGTGTATGGATATAGACAAAACCGCGATCCTGAAAAAACGTATGAATGGCCATACTCAGAACCGAACGAAGCCGAAACATCGCATAATACGTATTGGCCCGTGGTCTTACATGAGGAATCTCACGCATATATTCAAAGCTGTGTCGTTTTTTCTGTAACGGATAATCGTGTTCGGACATGCCCAGCACCGTCATTTTCTGAGCTTGGATCTCAAACGGTTGTTTTCCCTTCGGGGTACATACCAATGTACCTTCCACTTCGATAGCCGAACCCAAGGTTATCTTGGATATAGCCGCAAAATCCGCTAAGGAGTCTCCATAAACGATCTGAACATTAGAAAAGCATGTACCATCGTTTAATTCAATAAAACCAACAGCTTTTGAGTTACGATTGGTACGTACCCATCCCTGCAAAGTGACTGTCTGCCCATCCATTTGTTCATACATTTCTTTTAATTTTTTAATCAGCATACTTTCCTCCATAAAAAAAGTTCCTTAACAAGGAACGATTGTTACCGCGGTACCATCCTATTTCATGTGAACTGCTCTTTCGGATGTAACGTATCCCACGGAACTGTCTACTTAATTTCTCCAGTTCAGCTCCACGGCTGTTATTCCATGTATAGAATCTCCTGTCTTTCACCGTCACAGGTCGCTTTCTTCATCCATTTTACATAGAAGGTCCGCTTCTTAGCTTATTGAACGATCGAATTGGATTCAAAAACCAATTCCTGGATTGATGATACCACATCGACAGCTTTTACGACAACCCCTTTTGGCACGATAAAATGCTGATGGGTAAAGTCCACCAATCCGTTGATGCCGTTTTCGACTAACAGATCGACGGTTGCCTGCACATCATGGCTGATCGTCAATATCGCAATGTGACACCCCTTTGGCAAACGCTGGCTCAGTTCTTCCATCGGATATACACGTACGCCGGATTGAATGCCACACTTGGACGGATCGGCGTCAAACGCACAGACGATCTCACCGACAATATAATCCCAGCTATTATAATTCATGATAGCACGGCCTAAATTACCGGCACCGATCAATATGATCTTCTCGTCGAAATCCATTCCCAGTTCCCGATTGAAGATTTCTACAAGACGATTCACCTCATAACCATAGCCTTGTTTTCCCAGACTTCCCAGGAAAGAAAAATCCCGGCGGATCGTTGTTGGTTCAATATTGACCAACTGTGCCAGTTCCTTGGACATCACACGTTCCACCCCATTATTTTGTAAACGTCGCAGTGCTTTCAGATATACAGGATACCTTTGAAAAGTCGCTTTGGGTACGCTTCTATTATTATTGTTCATCATTATCACCACAATTTTATTGTACCCATTTGTGAAATAATTTACAAGTCGTTTTGAATAGATTTGTTCAATAATTCACAACTTGGTTCCACCTCGTGGATCAAATCATCCAGCTGATCCTGGATCAGTCTTTGCCAGCCATCCCGAAAAGTCAGCCAGAGTATTGTCCCAAAGCTGATCATGGAAATCAGCCAGCCAGTCAAAAAAGACATGTGACAGATCAGAACAAGAAACACCATTAAAAAGATGGTAAATATGACAGCCAGACGCAACACATTTTTTTTGTATTGTTCTTCATACGAATGCAGATACGTAGGAAACTCGTCCAGAAACTCTTTGGTAAGAGAATCCATCTGCCCTGTGAAGATCAGATTCGGAAATTCTTTCTGTCTTTTTTTCCGCTGCCGGATCCATACCAGCTGCTGCATCCGCATCACACAGAACCGACATCCTTTTTCATTCCCGATCTTTCGATATTTTCTTCCGTATAGTTCCATCAGCTTTAGGAAATCCGTATCGACGATTGTTTTTCCAGTCATAGCCTGTGCTATTCCGTCCAGCTTTTCCATCGCGTTGACCGAATATGTAACCAGGCTGTCGCTCATTCGTCTTTGAACATCCTGCAAGGCACCGTTAAAGCGCTCCGTCATGGCTTCCTCGCATCTGATACGCTTTTAAAGCTTTTGAAATCTGATCCGGACAAGATGTCGGACGTGGTCCACATTGGATCCCCTCCAGTCGTTCGATGACTTCCTGGACCGGCATCCCCTGGATCAAATGGGAAATCCCTTGTAAATTTCCATTACAGCCGCCGACAGCATAAAATGACTGCACTTTTCCGTCTTCTATCTCAAAAACAAGCTCGCGGGAACAAACACCGCGTGGACGATATCGATATGTCATAAAGTAACCCTCCTTAAACGTCTGATCAGCTGGCCTGCAAGGATCCCGATGCATAAACCACTGACAATAGACAATGCCAGCAATACCGGCAAATACAGCTGCATAAAAAACTGCTGATAAATAAAGGTGACTGCCGCCACCTGCCCGATACTATGGCAGGCTGCACCGGCCACACTCACGCCGTAAATAGAGAACTTTCCGGTTCTATGTAACAAAGACATGATGCTTAAAGATAACAGCCCTCCGGCCAAAGACAGCCAGAAGGAAACAGAAAACAACAAGCCCTGCAATAAACTGGCCATAAAGATCCGGCCGATGCCTACGATCCACATGGACCTAGTATCATAATTATATAAAGTATATAACGCAATGATATTGGCAAAACCGATTTTAAATCCCGGGACGATAAAGACAACGGGCAGAAAGCTTTCCATAATTTGTAATACAATACCGGCCGCCATAAGAAAGGCCAGCTCAACCGCTTTTCTTGTCGTCATTGTATCACCGTATCCTCGCCAACATCGTCTGATTCGATTTTTACGATCGTCTCGTTAGGAAGACAGACGATTGGTGTCGAAGCATCCGAAATGGCCCCTTGTTTCGAACAGATGTGATAAGGACTGTTTTCCTGTGTCACCTGTACCTTCCGGTCTTTGATTTCCACGGTTACCGTACCCAGTGTTCCTTCTACGTGATACGTTCCGTTCTGGCTAAGATCCTGCCGAAGCACCTCCTGGTTTTTTACATAAACCACGACCTGGGATGGCAGTGGATTATGGCGTAGCAGCGGGATCAAGGAACCTATGGAACAGATCATGATCAAGATGATCAATAGTTTATCGGCTTTTGTCATATTTAGTATTATATCCTATTCCACTTTAACGGTCACAACTTTTTCCACAGTATTGCCGAAGCGATCATAGATCTTTACCGTTACATCGGTACTACCGGCAATCGTCGTATCTACGATCGGAGCAAAGGAATAACTGACACCGGATAGATCGGATGCTTTTAAATAATCCTGCCAGGCAAAGCCACTGCCGGCTGCAATCTTGATTTCCGTCACATCTTCAGATAACGTTGGAGGCTTGGTATCTTTGACCTTAATGCGAAACTTTGTTTCTTTCTTGCCGTCTACCAGTTCAAAATTGTATTCTCCACAAACGAGATAATCTTTGGAACCGGAGACAAAACGATTTTCCTTGACCCGTATCCCCTGTGATAAAGCCCGCACCTTCACGTTCTTTAGATTGTATTTCTCCGGATCCTTTATATAGTTGGATGCGTTGGCATACACGTCATCCCCTAATTCAAATGTAAATGTCTGTTTACGTAGCTCATAGCCTGATGAACAGGCACACAGACTTATCACCAGTAACAGTGTCATGATTTTTTTTATCATTCTGCATCCTCCGTTAAAGCCAGTGCCATCGTCTTGATCTTATTCAAACGATGTTTCATGCCGGATTTTTTAATAATATCTCCATATGCTTTGTAGCATTCATCACACAGTTCCTGCATCGTAGCTTCCGGAAACTGTTTGCGCATTTCCATAACATGCTCGATCTTTTCCGGGATCCGGACCCTGTGTCTGTTTGCATCCAGGATCGCGATGTATTCCAGCTGTTTGGCTGCCGCCTGTACAGCCTTCATTTCATTGGCTATCTCACAGTTGTCTAAACGGCGCATCTGGTTAAAAAAGTCTCTTTGGATCCGTACTCCTTCAAAATCCAGTAACGCCTGGCTGGCATTGCACAGCCGCAAAAAATCTCCAATCTTGTCACCGGCTTTGAGATAAACGACATATGACTGTTTGCGACGGATGCTCTTGGCCGGAAGATAAAACCGTTCCATCAGGCTCTGTACCGTCTTAGCCATTTCCGTATGTGTACATGCAATCTCCAGGTGATAGTTGGTCGTCTTTGGATGATTGACACTCCCTCCAGCCAAAAAACAACCCTGCAGATAAGCTCGAGCCATCTTTTCCGATCGGACCACGGAACGATCCGGCCGTACATTCAGTCCGGCATCGGTCCATATCTTAAGATCTTCGAGAATTTCCATCGCTTTCTCATGAATCTCCACACAATAGGTATTGTTCTTATTCAGCCTCATTTTTTTAATAACCGATAGACGCGCATTCACATCATAACATGATTTGACCTGCTGAAAGATATGTTTGGCAATGGTCGCGTTTTCGGTCTGATAAGAAATATACATTCCGTCACGTGACAGATGCAGAGCTGCACGCATTTGAAATAAGGCACATAACTGAGCCCTGCTTTGGCGAGCATCCAATGGATCATTGCATATCTGATTTTTAACTTCACTGGTAAAGGACACGTAAATCCTCCTCATTATCAATTCTCTGCAGGATCTCCGCCACTGCCTGCTTGACCGCATCCGGATTATGACGGATCCTGGATTTACTGTCAAATTGTATCAATAATCGCTGCATAATTCCATAATCATGTTTTTTCTCCCTGATACGGATCGGATAAGAGCCTTCTTTGGCATAAGCATCCAGAATCGATTGCGGAATATATGAATGATTGACAACGACCAGATCTACCGAGTCCGGATATGAATGCCGTTCAATAGCACGGATGTGGTCTTCCATCGAATAGTCGTCAGTCTCTCCCCGCTGGCTCATCGCATTACAGAAGTAAATCTTAGCGCATGGATTGTTGTGAATGGCTTCGCTGATCTGCGGAATGATCAGGTTTGGCATGATGGAAGTATACAAAGAGCCGATTCCATAGATGATCAGATCCGCCTGCTCGATGGCTCTGATAGCCTGTTCATGCGGCCGGACCGTCTGTTGATAGAACACATGGTTAATACTATTCTGGGCTTTCGGAATACTGTCCTCACCACGTACGAGAGTGCCGTCTTCCATCATCGCAAACAATGTAACAGTGTCTAATGTACTTGGCAATATATTCCCTTTGACTTTCAAAACATGACTGATTGCATCGATAGCTCCCATAAAAGAGCCGGTGGTATCCATCAATGCAAGAAAGATCAAATTTCCCAGATTGTGACCTCCGATATCGTCATCACCGGTAAAACGATAATTCATCAAGTCCGCAAATAAATGTTCGTCTTCATCGCTGGACATAGCTGCCAGTACATGCCGTATATCTCCGATCGCCGGCACATGGTAGGTCTGCCGTAATCGGCCGGTACTTCCGCCACTGTCTGCAACGGTAACAATAGCCGTTATATTGACATTCTCCAGTTTTTTCATACCCATCAGCATACTGGAAAGACCGGTACCTCCTCCGATTACTACGATATTTTTCATTCTTCCTCGCCTCCGATATCACGATGGGATTTAAAACAACGGTAGTTTTTCTTGTAGTGGTCATACAACCAGTTGCATACGGATACAGAACGATGCTGTCCCCCTGTACAACCGATCGCAACGATCATATGAGATTTATGCTGTTTGTTATAACTGTCAAATACATAATCCATCGTGCTTTTTAAATAGCCCAGAAACGTCTGGGTCTCACGGGCATTGATCACAAAATCATAAACTTCCTTATTGTTGCCAGTAAGATCCCGTAATGTCGGATCATAAAAAGGGTTCGGCAGAAAACGGACATCCATGACTATATCCGCATCCATCGGCATGCCATGTTTAAATCCGAACGACTGGAATGTGATCGTGAACTCTGCGGATTCATTGACCTCCAGGCGATTGCGGATACGGCGGGCCAGTTCCGTTGTTGTCATCTTTGTTGTGTCAAAATGGATCGTATCCGGTGCGCTTTCCTGCATAGCCAGCACCTGGTCTCTCTCGATTTCAATAGCCTCCTCTAATGTCGAGGCAATTCCGGTGGCAATCAATGGATGACGCCGACGGGTAAAACGATAGCGCAGCAACAGTTCTTCATCGCTGGCATCCAGAAAAATGCTCCTTATATTGTGCTTTGTATTCTCAAAAAAATGATAAAATGTATTGTAATCGCTGGCAGGTACCGAGAACGCAACGTATTTATATCGATTGGATTCAAGAACGATTTCCAGCTGAGATAATAATTCCACCGGAAAATTATCGATACAATAATAACCCAGATCCTCCAATGCATTCATGGCACTGGATTTACCAGCGCCGGACATACCTGTCAATAATACGATGTTGTGTTTCATAAGGAATCCTCCTTTTCCTTATTCTATCACAGAGTTGAACCAAACAGATTCTTTCGCTAAAATAAATATATGAATCCTATAATTTTTCTCGATATCGATGGCGTAATCAATCCAAACGATATTATGAAATTCCCTCCGGTAGATCCCGATCTACCGAAACGCCTGGCCAATGAAAAAGAGAACCCTGCCATTGCTCAGCTGGAAGCTTTTACTGTCATGCAAGCCCACCAATGCTTTGATCGGAACAGTATAGAGTACTTGATGAAGCTGATCCAGGAATTTGATTGCCGGATCGTTATTTCGTCATCCTGGCGTCTTTTTTTTACGTATGAAGAGCTGATCGCTGTCTTTGATATTGTTGATCTGGGACAATATGTCATCGGTGTGACCGCCAATACGAGAAAACCAAGATTCTCTCAGATTCTTGATTATATAACCCTTCACGGTATCGATCGATATATCGTTATTGATGATTTCAATATGTCCAAGATCTTCGGCTATCGTTTTATCCATACAAAAAGACGAATGTTGCTGAAAGATTACTATATGGCCCGAACGGCTCTGAAAACACAGGAGCATGCATCATGAAGCGTCATCTGTGGAAAATGGCCACCTTTCTGATCATGGCATTGATATTCTTTTTTTCCTCGCAGAATGCGGAAAGCTCCAGCGAAGTCAGCGGATGGTTTGTCCAGTTTATCCTGCAAATCCCCCATGCCGTCTTCATCGTACGTAAGGCCGCCCATTTTATTCTGTATGCCTCTTTGGCTTTCTGCATGATCCATACATGGAAACAACCGACCTTGGCGAAAAATGTTGCAGTCTGTTTTCTCTATGCTTGCAGTGATGAGATCCATCAATTGTTCTCACAAGGAAGAAGCGGACAGATTTCTGATATTTTATGGGATACCTTTGCAGCTTTATGCATCACAGCCTTTTATCTCTATATAAAGAAAAGGTTGAAACAAAAACGCATTTAGAGTGGATACACTTTATACATAAGACAAACGACCGGTTTTCCATACAAAATATGGTCCGGTCGTTCGTTTCTAATTTATCAAGATCCGTTATCTCATCATGCCTATTTCACCGTCTACAATAAACTCTGCCTCTGTGCAGGCACGAATATCATCGACTGTATACCCTTCAGCCAGCTCCTTTAACACAAGATGTTTCTCTTTAACTATGAAATAACAGCGCTCTGTCACTATATCCGTTACACAATTGGCGCCGGTCAAAGGAAGCGTACATTTCTTTAGTATTTTCGAAGCCCCTTTTTTATCACAATGCTCTGTTGCCACAATGACTCTGTTAACCCCGGCACAAAGATCCATCGCGCCACCCATTCCCGGGGCAACTTTTCCAGGTATCATCCAGTTTGCGATATTTCCTTCCTGATCAACCTGTAATGTACCAAGCACACAGGCATCTATGTGTCCTCCTCGAATAAAGCCAAACGATTTGTCATGGGGAACGATCGATCCCCCTTTAATGACACTGGTTGGCTGGGCACCTGCATCCGCTACATCGACATCCCATTCAGTATAGTGCGGTGTTGCGCCGGATCCAACAATCCCAACTTCTGCTTCAAGCCATAGATCAACGCCTTCCGGCAAATAGTTAGTACACATTAAAGGGACGCCAATGCCAAGATTTACAAAATCTCCATCTTTGAAGAATCTCGCACAACGTGCTGCAATCAATTCACGTCCGGTATATGCCATACATTTATCCTCCTATCTTTTCTCTGCTTCTTTTGATTTGATCTTTTCGATCATTCGCTGCCAGTTCAAATGCATTGGCCTTTTTTCACCTTGACGGATATACAGCATATCTACGATCGGAGCCGGAACATGGATCTGCTCCGGATCCAGTTCTCCGATTTCAACAAGCTCTTCCACTTCAACGATCACAAGATCGGCTGCCATCGCCATATAGTCCTGGCACAACAGATTGGTTTTACGAAAATACAGATTGCCTGCTTTGTCGGCTTTGCTGGCACGCAGCAACGCAATATCCGCACGGATCGGCATTTCAAGAAGATAATCCTTTCCTCTTAAATGTAGTATTTCTTTTCCTTTTTCCACAATGGTTCCGACCCCTGTAGGTGTCAAGATCCCACCCAAACCATAGCCACCAGCTCGGATCCGTTCAGCAAAGGTTCCCTGTGGAATAAATTCCACTTCAATTTCTCCGGCAAACATTTGTTGGCTTGTTGCCGGATTCAATCCGATATGTGTGGTTTCAACACGTTTTACTCGTTTTTCTTCAATCAATCTGCCAAGTCCCATGCCCGGTTGACCGGAAGTAATAGCAATTGCCGTGATGTCCTTCACACCCTTTTGCAGCATCCCTTCAATAATTTCATCCGCTGCAAGCTGGCCATGGCGGTCACTGAATAAAATTCGTTGTCCGTCGTGTATCTTTGCCAGCACTTGTTCCAATGTATAGATTTTATTTTTCAAACTGGGATCCTCCTGTCATCTTCCTTGAAACTTCGCTTTTCTTTTTTCCATAAAAGCACTGCATCCTTCTTTAAAATCATCGGTATTAAAACACTCCCGTTGTGTCGGCATTTCAACCTCTGATAAGAAACGCTCATACTCCGTAAAGCACGCTTCATACATCTGCTTTTTGATATTCTTATAAGCAATCAAAGGACCTTCGGCCAGTTGTTTGGCAAAGTTGAAAGACTCTTGCTGCAAGTCCTCCGGTGCCACCACCTTATATACAAGTCCCATCTCCATTGCCTGGCCGGCACTGATTGGTTTACCAGTCAGACTATAAGAAAGAGCTCGTTTTTCACCGATTGATTTAGCCAGTAAATAAGAAGCCCCTGTATCCGGTACCAGCCCAAGATTGACAAAAGCAAGAATAAAAGAAGCTTTCTGATCGGCGATGATAAAATCCGCCGACAAGGCCAAAGGAAAACCAGCTCCGGCTGCTGCTCCGTTTACGGCTGCGATAATGATCTTCGACCCACTTTTCATGGCATTGGTGATCTTACCGACCTTCCCGATCAAACTGTCCATATTCAACGGGCCGCCTTCCTGGATCTTCTTGTAGAAAAAACCTACATCGCCTCCGGCAGAAAAGGCCTTAGCTGCGCTGTTTAACAGGATCGTCTTTACCTTTGGATCCTTATAGGCTTCCTCCAGTGTATCTATCAATTCATCTGCCATCTGGTCATCGATCGCATTTAAGTTTTTTCCATAATCCATGGTTATCAGGGCAATGCCCTCATCTACTGTATAATGCAGTTTTTTTAGTTCCATAAGTATACCTTTCCTTTCTGTCAGATGATAATTACCGTGGAAACAAAGATCCACTGATGATCAGTTTTTGAATTTCATTGGTTCCTTCATAGATCTGAGTGATTTTAGCATCCCGCATCATTCGTTCGACTTCATTCTCCTTCATATATCCGGCGCCTCCCATAAATTGAACAGCCTCCGTGGTCGTGTGCATAGCGACATCACTGCTATAGAACTTCGCTTTGGATGCTCTTATGTTATACCCTGGAATGTTATGATCTTTTTCCCAGGCAGCACGGTATGTCAGATACCACGCATTATCAATTTCTACATCCAGCTCGGCCATTTTAAAAGCAGGATACTGGAATTTGCTGATAGGACGTCCAAACTGAATTCTTTCCGTCATATGTTTTTTAGCAACATCAAAGGCTCCTTCCGCAATTCCCAAGGCTTGGGCCGCAACACCAATGCGTCCTCCGCCCAAAGTTTTCATCGCTAATTTAAACCCTTTGCCCGCAGCAGCAATCATATTCTTTTTTGGAACACGCATATCCTGAAAGAAGAGCTCGCAAATCTGTGCACTTCGGATACCGCTCGTATTGTGTCGCTGCCCGATCACCAGTCCTTTCGTTTCTCTTGGTACGATAAAACATGCCATGCTTTTGGACGGACCTAACTCTTTATCGGTATACGCATAGACTGCATAGTAATCCGCCACACTCCCATTTGTGATAAAGCATTTACTTCCGTTGATAACATAATCGTCTCCATCTTCAACAGCCATGGTCTGTGCTGCAGACACATCTGATCCTGCACTCGGTTCCGTCAGTGCAAAACATCCGATTTTATCCCCTTTCACAACAGGATGCAGATATTCCTCTAACTGTTCCGGCGTGGCATCCGCGTACAAAAGGGTTCCTCCGTACAATGAAATATTTACGGAGATGGCCACAGCGACCGACACATCGACTTTCGAGATTTCTTCAATCACAATCGCAAGCTCCTGGTATCCTTTTCCCTGTCCACCGTATTCCTTCGGAACCGGCAATCCACTATATCCTTGGGCTGCCAGTTTTGAAATGATCTCATAAGGAAAGATACGGCTCTCATCTCGTTCGATAGCTCCTGGTTTAATTTCCTTTTCGACAAACTCTCTGATCCTTTTTTGCAATTCCAATTGTTCATTGGTAAATCCAAAATGCATATTTTTTTCCTTTCATCTTTTTTGAAAAACTTGTCTTTTCTATAGGTGGAAATAATAAATGAAGATATGTAGTATAAGTGGAAATAAATGATTGATAAAGATTGTAGAAGCAAACGATTTATGCCATATCGATAAGGTATTGATCTATAATAAGCATGACATATCCAAGATCCTAAATGATACCCTTTTTGATTATATTGATAACTAAAAAAAGCATTTATAATAAAAAACTCCCTTTCCGACCAACAATCTTCTCATTGTCTGTCATTCAGAGAGTTTATATAACAATATTTATAGAGGACCCTTACTTTTCTTTTTCTTTCTTATTCAGATAAGGAGGTGTCTGCCCGTTTTTTACCGCCCGGATATCTTTACGTACCTGTGTGACTGCCTGGCTGTCGGGTTGGATTACTGAAACATCCGATCCATATTCGACCGACGGCATGGAAGCTCCTTGCCCGTCCATGCTGAAAGAATAGATCCGCCAGGAAGAATGATCCTGAAGCTGCAGATTGACAAGTGCCATCATCTCATCCGTGGACATGTT
>AUXO012097113.1_pt1 | contig 17754 bp, 11 predicted proteins | sample 768731 | NCBI WGS metagenome assembly AUXO01 (sample SAMN02715735, study PRJNA202380) | gut metagenome | biome: sheep rumen | host: Ovis aries | place: New Zealand: Palmerston North
GCTTGCATCGCTGCTTCCCTCGCATTCTCAACATCAATGATTGGTATTTGGCTGATGCTTGCAGCTGGTTTGTTCCATTCCGTGATGTGGCCTTTGATTTTCAACCTCGGACTCCAAAAACTCGGTCGTCACACTAAAGCCGCTTCAGGCGTGATTAACACTGGTGTGATTGGTGCAGCATTACTTATGCCAGTTATGGGTGCTTTCGTTGACTTTGCAGGCGTTATCATCGCTATGTGCATCATGTTCGTATTCTACGCTTATCTCCTTTGGTTCTGTAACTGGGGAAGCAAGATTGGCCTGAAGAAATTAGTTGCACCAGCAGAATGATATATCTACTATTGAATATAATTTTCTAACCCAATAAAAATCAAATTATTATGAAATTAACAATTGATGATGTAAAAACTCGTTTTATCAAACATCTTGGTGGGGAACACGGATCTATTTATGCTTCACCAGGTCGTATCAACCTGATTGGTGAGCACACCGACTACAATGGTGGTTTCGTGTTCCCGGGAGCAGTTACACAAGGTATGATTGCGGAAATCCGTCCAAACGGAACCCGCACTATCCGTGCCTACTCCATCGACTTGAAAGATTATGATGAATTCTCAATAGACGATGAAAAAGGTCCTAATGCCAGTCATTTCCGCTATATCTTTGGAGTTGTTCGCGAGATGATGGCTCTTGGAGTGCCTGTTGAAGGTTTTGACACTGCATTTGCAGGTGACGTGCCTAATGGCGCAGGAATGTCATCTTCTGCTGCTCTTGAAAGCTGTTATGCATTTGCCATCAACGATCTTTTTGGTGACAATAAGATTGACAAAATGACTCTCGCCAAAGTTGGTCAGGCCACTGAACACAAGTATATTGGTGTGAATTGTGGAATTATGGACCAGTTTGCTTCTGTTCATGGCAAGAAGGGCAACCTGATGCGTCTTGACTGCCGTAGCGGTGAATTTGAGTATTTCCCTTGGAATCCTCAAGGCTATAAATTGGTGCTTATCAATTCTTGCGTGAAACACGAGCTTGTGGGTTCTCCATACAATGACCGTCGCAACTCTTGCGAAAACGTTGTTAAGCACATAGCCGCCAAGCATCCAGAACGTCAGATTGAGACACTTCGTGACTGTACATGGGAGGATCTTGAGGAAGTGAAAGACGAGGTTGGTGAAACTGACACCAAACGTGCCAAATATGTTCTCGGTGAGAAGGACCGTGTCCTTGCTGTCTGCGATGCTCTTGAGGCAGGCGACTACGAGAAGGTTGGTGAAATGATGTACCAGACTCATGAAGGCTTGAGCAAGGATTATGAAGTGAGCTGCGAGGAACTTGATTTCTTGAATGAAGTTGCACGTGACTGTGGCGTTACTGGTTCTCGAATCATGGGCGGTGGTTTCGGTGGATGCACCATCAACCTTGTTGCTGATGAACTCTATCCAAACTTCGTTGAGACTGCTAAGGCAAAATTCAAAGAAAAATATGGAAAAACTCCAATTGTCATAGATGTTGTAATTGGTGATGGTTCACGTAAGCTTTGCTAATAATATTTATTAAATAAAAGTGTGACTTTTCAAGCAAAAGCCACACTTTTTTTATTTTTTGGAGAAATGGGTGTTAAAAATACACTTTTATGTTTTACAACATATTTATATATTATGATTATTTATTTTAAAAAACTAACTTTGAGAAAATTTTCAAATAAACGTTAAAACTACACCTGATTGATAATTTATTATATTTTTTGAGGTGAAAATAACAACAAAACCTCAATACTTGAAAACACTTTAACAAAATATTTTGTATTATTATGAAAGCTTTTAACAACTTGTTTCTTGGAACTGTCATAGCTGGCGCTATGCTTAGTTCATGCGGTGGCGATAATAAAGCCAGCGGAGAATTGAAATCTGGCTTGAAGGCCATGGATTTCAAAACTGTTTACAAAAATGATTTAAAGGGTGAGAAGGAAGTGTCGCTCTACACGCTGACGAACAAAAATGGCATGGAAGTTGACATCACGAACTTCGGTGGTCGCATTGTGTCTATCATGGTACCAGACAAAGATGGAAATTTCCAGGATGTGGTATTAGGTTTTGATACGGCAGAAAAGTATTTCCCACAGAACCATCAGACTGACTATGGTTCAGCTATTGGGCGTTATGCCAACCGTATTAATCAAGGCAAAATCAATGTAGATGGCGAAGAGATTCAACTCCCACAGAACAACTTCGGCCATTGCCTGCATGGCGGTCCTGATGGATGGCAGTATCAAGTATATGATGCAAAGCAGATTGATGACCAGACTCTGGAACTCACCATGGACTCTCCAGATGGCGACAACAATTTCCCTGGCAATCTTAAAGCGACTGTGACTTATAAGCTTACAGAAGACAATGCTTTAGAAATAAGCTACAAGGCCACTACAGACAAGAAGACCGTCATCAACATGACCAACCACTCTTACTTCAACCTCAGTGGAGACCCTAACAATACCATTGCTGATGAGTTGATCACAGTTGATGCCGACTATTACACACCTACAGACACCACATACATGACCACCGGTGAGGTGAAATCAGTAGAGGGAACATCATTTGATCTTCGCAAAGAATGCAAATTGGGTGCGAATTTTGGAGATAAAGATCCGGAGATTAAGGCTGCCGGTGGCGGTTTTGACCATAACTGGTGTCTGAACACAAAGGGTGACAAGAGCAAGGCAGCCGTTAAGCTTTACGACCCGCGTTCCGGCATTGTGCTTCAAGTCTATACAAATGAGCCTGGTATTCAGGTTTACACTGGCAATTTCCAAGATGGTTCTTGCACAGGCAAGAAAGGTATCGTTTACAATAAGCAATGTGCAGTGTGCCTTGAGACACAAAAGTACCCAGACTCTCCAAACAAATACCAGATGGAAGGATGGGAAGACTCCAACTGCTGGTTGAATCCAGGTGAGACTTATGAGAGCTATTGCAAATTCGCTTTCTCTGTACAGAAATAAATTAACTAATTATAAACACTAACATTTATTCTAAAAATGAATTGGACATCAACAAATTTTGAGTGGCTTGACTGGACAGTCCTCGGAGTTGGAATCATGGGAGTCGTATGGGCTGTTTACCGCGCGATTCAGAAAGACAAAAAGAAAATGGCTGGAGCCAGCAGTGAGGATTATCTTTTCGGAAAAGGTGAACCTTGGTATATTATTGGTGCGGCGATTTTTGCAGCCAACATTGGTTCCGAGCACCTTGTAGGTCTTGCTGGAACAGGAGCCAAAGACGGTGTGGGTATGGCCCACTGGGAGATGCAGGGTTGGATGATTCTGATTTTGGGATGGCTTTTCGTTCCATTTTATCAGTTGCTCAACAACAAAATGGGCAAAATCATCACCATGCCAGATTTCTTGAAATTCCGTTATACTAAGAAAACCGGTTCATGGCTTTCCATCATTACTTTGATAGCTTACGTGCTTACTAAGGTGAGTGTGACTGCATTCACCGGTGGTATTTTCTTCGAATACCTTCTTGGACTTCCGTTCTGGTGGGGTGCTATCGGACTGATTGCCGTGACAGCTGTATTCACTGTGTTTGGTGGTATGAAAGGTGTGATGACCCTTTCCGCCATCCAGACACCAATCCTCATTATCGGTTCATTCCTTGTGTTGTTCCTTGGTTTGGCTGCCCTCGGTGGAGGTAGTATTTCTGACGGCTGGGCTGCCATGATGGATTATTGTGGTAAACTTCATGATGGTCATGGAACGACTCACATGTTCCATTGGGAAGAAAGCGACCCAATGTATGCCGAGTATCCAGGCTTTGTGGTATTCATAGGTGCTTCCATCATTGGTTTCTGGTATTGGTGTACTGACCAGCATATCGTTCAGCGTGTTCTTGGCCAGACTAAAGGTGAAGACAATTCAGTAGTGATGAAACGTGCACGTCGTGGTACCATCGCAGCTGGTTACTTCAAACTGCTCCCTGTGTTCATGTTCTTGATTCCTGGTATGATTGCTGCAGCACTTGCTGGCAATGGACAGTTCAACCTTGACAACACCGACGCAGCATTCGCCAACATGGTGAAGCAGATTCTTCCTGTAGGTGTGAAGGGAATTGTGACAATTGGTTTCGTATGTGCACTTGTAGCTTCTCTCGCAGCATTCTTCAACTCTTGTGCAACACTCTTCACAGAAGACTTCTACAAGCCGATGAAGCAGGGTAAGAGCGAGGAACACTATGTGCTCGTTGGACGTATAGCAACAGTGGTAGTTGTGCTTCTCGGACTTGCTTGGATGCCTGTTATGATGAGTATGGATACTCTCTACAGCTATCTGCAAGGAATCCAGTCGCTGCTTGCTCCTGCCATGGTTGCAGTATTCACCCTTGGAATCCTCTCAAAGAAAATCACTCCAAAGGCTGGTGAATGGGGACTTATCGGTGGTTTCGTCATTGGTATGCTCCGCCTGATCACCAATGTGATTACCGATTCAGGAAAAGCAGACATGACCGGTTGGTTCTGGGAGAATACCTCATGGTTCTGGCAGACTAACTGGCTCATTTTCGAGTGCTGGCTGCTTGTCTTCATCGTTGTGATGATGATTGTGGTTTCCATGGTTACTCCTGCTCCATCCAAGGCTCAGGTTGACGCCATCACCTTTACTCCTGAATACAGAAAGCAGATTGCCAAAAGTTGGGGTATTTGGGATGTTATCGGCACTCTCGGTGTTGTGGCATGCTGCGCTGCCTTCTATTGGTATTTCTTCTAAAACTATAAACCCAGGAATCTGAGATTTAACTCTCAGATTCCTGTTTTCAGCTGAAAGACAATGAATAAAGTATTATCAACAAACGCAACTTCCCAGTATTACTCAGACCACCCCAAATTCACCGTGGCTGTGGACTGTGCGATATTTGGATTCAGCGATGGGGCTCTCAAGCTCCTTATTCACAAACGTCCCTACAATCCGGGTAAAGGTGAAGCCTCATTGATTGGTGGGTTTGTGGAGAACAACGAGAGCATCGATGACGCAGCCCGACGTGTGTTGACTGAATTCACTGGTATCACAAACATTTACATGCGTCAGCTTGGGGCATTTGGTGATGTGGATCGTGATCCGGGCGATCGAGTTGTTTCAATTGCATATTATGCTCTTGTGAATGTTGAGAAATACAGAAAGGAAAACATCATCAAACAGGCAGAATGGGTGGATGTTGACAATCTCCCACATCTGTGTTTTGACCATGATGAGATGGTTTCACAGTCATTGGAAAAGATGCGCCGACATATCTATGTAGATCCAATAGGTTCCAATTTGTTACCTGAATACTTCACACTCACTCAGTTGCAGGTGCTGTATGAATCTGTGTTGGGTCATCCAATTGACAAAAGAAACTTCCGCCGTGCCATCCTTGAGCGGAACATATTGGTCAAGACTGATAAAATCGACAAATTGACCTCCAAACGTGGAGCAGCACTTTATCAATTTTCTGGTTTGTAAATAAATGGTTAACGTATATTCAGATTAACACACATTATATATATGTTAGAAGAATTAAAACAAAAAGTATTTAAAGCTAACCTTGATCTGGTGAAACAAGGGTTGGTGATTTTCACATGGGGCAATGTGAGTGGTATTGACCGTGAAAAGGGCTTGGTTGTCATCAAGCCAAGCGGTGTAAACTATGATGAGATGAAAGCCAGTGACATGGTCGTTGTGGACCTTGAGACGGGCAAAGTCGTTGAAGGTGATTTGAATCCATCTTCAGACACTCCAACCCATTTGGTATTGTACAAAGCATTTCCTAACATTCAGGGCGTGGTTCACACCCACTCCACATACGCCACTGCTTTTGCTCAGGCTGGTAAGGATATTCCAAATATTGGAACGACCCATGCTGATTATTTTTATCAGGCCATTCCTTGCACTCGCGATATGACCAAAGAAGAGGTTGAGGGTGCATACGAATTGGAAACAGGGAATGTGATTGTGGATGAGATTCTCAATATCCGCAAGATTAATCCAGACCACACTCCTGCAGTTTTGGTCAAGAATCATGGACCATTTTCTTGGGGAACCAGCCCAGACAATGCGGTTTACAACGCTAAGGTGATGGAACAATGCGCCAAAATGGCGTTTATCGCTTATTCCGTTAATCCAGATCTTACAATGAACCCACTGCTGGTTGAAAAACATTACAACAGAAAACATGGTCCGAATGCCTATTATGGTCAGAAAGGACAAAAACATTAAAAATAAAACAAATCATATTTTTTAACTAACTTAAAATTAATCACAATGTACGAAAATTTAGAAATTTGGTGGGTCACAGGTGCCCAGTTACTTTATGGTGGTGACGCCGTTATCGCAGTAGATGCACATTCCAAGGAGATGGTTGCTGGTTTGAATGACAGTGGCAACATCCCTGTGAAGATTGTTTATAAAGGCACAGCAAACTCTTCAAAAGAAGTTGAAGACGTGATGAAAGCTGCCAATAATGATGAGAAATGTGTTGGTATCATCACGTGGATGCACACATTCTCCCCAGCAAAGATGTGGATTAAAGGTCTTCAGGATTTGCAGAAGCCATTGCTCCACTTCCACACACAGTACAATGCTGAGATTCCATGGGACAGCATCGACATGGATTTCATGAACTTGAACCAGAGTGCTCATGGTGATATCGAGTTTGGTCACATCTGCACCCGTATGCGTGTGGCACGCAAAGTTGTTTGTGGCTATTGGAAAAACGAGGAGGCTCAGAAGAAAATTGCAGTATGGGCACGTGTAGCAGCTGGTGTGGCTGACGCAAAGAATGTACGCTGCCTCATGTTCGGTATGAACATGAACAATGTGGCTGTGACTGATGGTGACCGCGTTGAGTTTGAGCAGCGTCTGGGTTACCATGTTGACTATTATCCTGTATCAAGCTTGATGGAGTACTACAAGAAGGTGACAGATGCAGAGGCTGATGAACTTGTTGAGGAGTACAAAAAGCTCTATACAATCAAGATTGATGAAAGTGGTGAGGAAGTTTACTGGGAGAAAGTTAAGAACTCAGCAAAGGCAGAAATTGCACTCCGCCGCGTGTTGAAGGACGAGAATGCCACTGCATTCACCACAAACTTTGATGACCTTGGTGGTGCCGACATTGATGATCCTAACTTTGTTGGATTTGACCAGATTCCAGGTCTTGCATCTCAGCGCCTGATGCAGGAAGGTTATGGTTTTGGTGCTGAAGGCGACTGGAAGACAGCCTGTCTGTACCGCACTCTTTGGGTAATCCAGCAAGGCATGCCTACAGGATGCTCTTTCCTTGAGGACTACACATTGAACTTCGCTGGTTCTCAGAGTTCTTGCCTGCAGAGCCACATGCTTGAGGTTTGCCCTCTCATTGCATCGGACAAGCCAAAGCTTGAGGTTCACTTCCTCGGCATCGGTATCCGCAAGCAGCAGACAGCCCGCTTGGTATTCACATCAAAGGTTGGTAGAGGTATTAAAGCCACAGTTGTTGATTTGGGCAACCGCTTCCGTCTGATTTCTCAGGAGGTTGAGTGCATTGAGCCAAAGCCAATGCCACATCTTCCAGTAGCATCTGCTCTCTGGGTACCTCAGCCAACATTTGAAATTGGTGCCGGTGCATGGATTCTTGCTGGTGGTACACATCACAGCGCCTTCTCCTATGACATCACAGAAGAATATTGGGAGGATTTCGCTGAGATTCTCGGCATTGAGTATGTGAAGATCAACAAGAACACCACAATCAGTGAGTTCAAGCATGAACTTCAGGTGAATGAGGTTTACTACATGCTCAACAAAGCATTGCGTTAATTATTCATTATTTCACAAAGACGCACAAGCATTTCAACATGCTTCTGCGTCTTTGTGATTATCATTTAAATCATCAATCGACAATGGATGCAAAACAAACAATACAATCCGGCAAAGCGATTCTTGGAATAGAATTTGGTTCAACACGAATCAAGGCCGTTCTTATCGATGCTGACAACAATCCGATTGCCCAAGGCAGCCATACATGGGAGAATCAACTGGTTGACGGTTTGTGGACCTATAGCACAGAAGCTATTTGGTATGGCTTGCAAGACTGCTATGCCGACCTTCGCGCCAACGTGTTGAAACAGTATGAGGTTGAAATTGAAACACTCGCAGCCATAGGATTTAGTGCCATGATGCATGGCTACATGCCATTTAAAGGTAATGACATTCTTGTTCCATTCCGTACATGGCGTAACACCAACACAGGTCCTGCTGCTGCAGAATTGTCTAAGTTGTTCAACTACAACATCCCACTTCGTTGGAGTATCAGCCACTTGTATCAAGCTATCCTCAACAATGAGGAGCATGTGAAGGATATTGAATTCCTCACCACCCTTGCCGGTTATGTTCATTGGCAGGTGACGGGACAGAAGGTGCTTGGTGTGGGTGATGCATCAGGTATGATTCCTGTTGATCCAAATACAAAGACATACGATGCTGCCATGGTGGAGAAATTCGACAAGCTGATAGCTCCGAAAGGCTTTGGATGGAAATTGCTTGACATTCTTCCAAAATCATTGAACGCAGGTGAGAATGCGGGATTCCTTACTCCAGAAGGTGCTTTGAAGCTTGATGTTTCTGGCCATCTCAAGCCAGGTATCCCTGTTTGTCCTCCTGAAGGAGATGCTGGAACAGGAATGGTGGCAACCAACGCTGTTCGTCAGCGTACGGGTAATGTCAGTGCAGGAACTTCCTCCTTCTCTATGATCGTTCTTGAAAAAGAATTGTCGAAGCCATACGAGATGCTCGACATGGTGACCACTCCAGACGGATCATTGGTTGCGATGGTGCATTGCAACAACTGTACGAGTGACATCAACGCATGGGTGAAGTTGTTCAAGGAATATCAAGAACTTTTAGGACTTGAAGTTGACACTTACAGTTTGTATTCCAACCTCTTCAACATTGCATTGAAGGGTGATGCTGACTGTGGTGGTGTCATTTCCTATAACTACATTTCCGGTGAGCCGGTTACAGGCTTGATGGACGGTCGTCCATTATTTGTGCGCAGCGCAAACGACAAGTTCAATTTGGCAAACTTCATGCGTGCTCATCTTTATGGTGCCATAGGTGTGCTGAAATTAGGAAATGACATTCTTTTCAACGAAGAGCATGTGAAAGTGGACCGTATCATGGGGCATGGCGGTTATTTTACGACTCCAGTTGTGGGACAACGGATGCTTGCCGCTGCATTGAACACCCCGATATCAGTGATGGAAACAGCAGGTGAAGGTGGTGCATGGGGTATCGCCCTTCTCGCAGCCTACGTTGTAAATAATGATAAGAAGCTATCTCTGGCCGATTATCTTGACCAGGTTGTGTTTGCCGGAAACACAGGCACAGAAGTTGCTCCAGACCCAGCAGATGTTGATGGTTTCAACCGCTACATTGAGAATTACAAAGCAGCTCTTCCAATCGAAGAGGCAGCCGTTAAATATAAAAAGCAAGATTAAGAATGAACGACATTAAAGTATTGAACAAAGCTGCTGACAACATTAGAATCTTAGCAGCAAGCGCAGTAGAAAAGGCAAAGTCCGGACACCCAGGCGGCGCAATGGGGGGTGCTGATTTTATCAATGTGTTATATTCAGAATATCTGAATTATGACCCTAAGAACCCAAGTTGGGTTGGACGTGACCGTTTTTTCCTTGATCCAGGTCACATGGCACCAATGCTCTATTCTCAGCTCTGTCTGATTGGTAAATTCTCTTTGGATGAGTTGGCCAATCTTCGTCAATGGGGTTCCCCAACGACAGGTCATCCAGAATTCGAGATAGCACGTGGTATCGAGAACACATCTGGTCCTCTTGGCCAGGGTCATGTCTATGCAATCGGTGCAGCCATTGCAGCAAAATTCCTTGCCGCCCACACTGGCAACCCAACCTTTGCAAAAGAAACTATTTATGCCTATATTTCAGATGGCGGTGTGCAGGAAGAGATTTCCCAAGGTGGAGCCCGCATAGCATCCGTCCTTGGTCTTGACAACCTTGTTATGTTCTATGACTCAAACGACATTCAGCTTTCTACTGAAACCAAGGAAGTCATGAATGAAGATACGGCTGCAAAATACCGTGCCTTGGGGTGGGAAGTCATTGAAATCGTTGGCAACGATGCTGCTCAGATCCGCACCGCTCTTGACAAAGCGAAAACAGTGAAGGGCAAACCAACCATCATTATAGGCAAATGCATCATGGGTAAAGGTGCAGTGAAAGCAGACGGAACTTCTTATGAGGCCAACTGCAAGACTCACGGAGCTCCACTTGGTGGCGATGCCTATATTAACACAATCAAGAATCTTGGTGGTGACCCAGAGAATCCATTCCAGATATTCCCTGAGGTTCAGGAGTTGTATGCCAACCGTGCAAAAGAGTTGGAATCAATCTGTGCAGAGCGTTATGCTGAGGAGAAAGCCTGGGCAGACGCCAATCCAGATAAGGCAGCTCAACAGGCAGAATGGTTCAGCGGAAAGGCTCCAAAGATTGACTGGAGCAAGTGCGTTCAAAAAGATAATGACGCAACCCGCTCAGCTTCTGCTGCATGTTTGGGTGTTCTTGCAGAACAAGTTCCAAATATGATTTGTGCCTCTGCCGACCTTTCCAACTCAGACAAGACTGATGGTTTCCTGAAGAAGACTCATGCCTTGACCAAGGATGATTTCTCAGGTGCCTTCTTCCAGGCAGGAGTTGCAGAGCTCACTATGGCATGTTGCTGTATCGGTATGGCGCTGCACGGTGGTGTGATACCAGCATGTGGCACATTCTTTGTGTTCTCTGACTATATGAAGCCAGCCGTACGTATGGCTGCGTTGATGGAACTTCCAGTTAAATTCATTTGGACTCATGATGCCTTCCGCGTTGGTGAAGATGGTCCAACTCATGAACCAGTTGAGCAAGAGGCACAGATTCGACTGATGGAGAAGTTGAAGAACCACAGCGGCAAGCCATCTATGTTGGTTCTCCGCCCGGCTGATGCCAAGGAGACTACAGAAGCTTGGAAACTAGCCATGGAGAACGTTTCCACCCCAACCGCACTCATTCTTTCCCGTCAGAACATCAATAATCTGCCGGAAGGAAATGATTATTCGCTTGCTTCAAAGGGTGGCTATGTTGTAGCTGGTTCTGACGAGAATCCAGACATAATCCTTGTAGCTACAGGCTCTGAAGTCAGCACTTTGGTGGCAGGAGCTGCTCTTCTCCGCAATGATGGTGTTAAGGTCCGTATTGTCAGCGTTCCTTCAGAAGGCCTGTTCAGAAGCCAGCCGAAGGAGTATCAGCAGGAAGTACTTCCATGCGGAGTGAAGAAGTTCGGTATGACCGCAGGTTTGCCAGTGAACCTTTTAGGCTTGGTTCCTGAAGCAGAAGGCAAAATCTGGGGACTTGAGTCATTTGGCTTCTCAGCACCTTATAAAGTGCTTGATGAAAAGCTCGGCTACACTGCAGAAAACGTGTATAACCAAGTTAAAGCAATGCTTTAATTTAATAGTACAATTTGTTAAATCCCAGCAGATTGATTAGTCTGCTGGGATTATTTTCGATAAGATGGAAATTATTCCAATTGCTTTTTTTAGGTCTCCATTCATCACAAAATTCGGCATTCCCAGGCAAAGTGGTATAGTTGATGATGTAGAGGGAGAAATCATATTTGAACCCTTCATCAACCAGCCAGATTATGTCCGTGGTTTGGAGCGTTATGACTATATTTGGTTGCTGTGGGGATTTTCCGGCAATTCGTCCACACATGTCTCCCCCACTGTCCGCCCACCCATCTTAGGAGGAAACAAACGAGTAGGAGTTTTCTCCACGCGCTCCCCTTACCGCCCCAATCCAATAGGCCTTTCATCTGTAAGACTTAAAGAGATTTATGTGAATTCTGCTAAACGCTTATGTCTTAAAGTGACTGGAGCGGATTTGATGAACGGAACCCCTATCTATGACATCAAACCTTATCTTGAATATACAGATTCCCACGTGAATGTCCGGAGTGGCTTTCCTGATGAGAATCAATGGAAACAATTAAAAGTGGTGTTCTCTGAACATGCCCAAATTGTTTTGTCCACACAAGAGCAACAAATGATTGCAAAGATTCTCGAACAAGACCCTCGTCCACATTATCAGGCAGATGGTGAAAAAGTCTATGGGATGAGATATGATGAGAAGGATATTCATTTCAAAGTAAATCATGAAACTTGCATCGTATTATGAAAAACATCACTATTTTACTAACCTTATTACTTTACACGAATGCATTTTCGCTCACCTACACAACAGACGGCAGCTTAATCAAGTATGTAAATCCTTTGATTGGGACAAGCAAAAGTAACACAAAATCCGTAGGACTATTTGGCCGTGGTAGTGAGAATCATGGGCAGACACTGCCAGCAGTCATCGTTCCAAACGGAATGAATTGCTGGACACCAGAAACACGAAGCTCCGAGAATAAATGCGTAGCACCCTATTACTATGAAGACAACACATTCAGAGGATTTAGAAACTCCCATTGGATTGTAGGAGGCTGCGCCCAGGACTATGGTTCCATGACGATTACTCCTCAATTTGGGAAGTTAAGAACAAACGATGGACAAAAAGGAGGCATATTCCATCATTTTAATGAAATTTCTCAGCCTAATTATTATGCGGTTTATTTGGATGACCAACCCATCAAAGCCGAACTGACAGGAAAATCCAGAAGTGCCATTATGCGCTTCACATTTCTTGCGAAGGGCCGATGCTATATTCTTGTTACTTCAAACAGTGACGAACAAGTCGGTTCCGTAATGATTGATTCAAAAAACAACATCATTAAGGGAGAGAACCCAATACACCGGATATATCAAGGACAGGGTGAGTCTGCAGGATATTCAAGCTATTTCATGGTTCAATTCCAAAAACAGCCTATTTCGGCAGGTACTTTCAGTCAAGGAGCCTGGTTTGAATACGAAGTCCAGAAGGGAGAGGTGATAACGGTGAAGACGGCAAGTTCGTTCTGTGATTATGACGGGGCTTCACAAAATCTGAATTCCGAAATTCCACATTGGGATTTCAATAAAACTCTCACAGAAACCACAGCTGTTTGGAACCAGCACCTATCCAGTATCAAATTGACAACGCCCCTCAATGAAGAGAAGGAAATATTCTACACCGCCCTATATCATACATCTTTTCTTCCAAGAGTCATCAGTGATGTTGACGGCCGACGTCCATTTTTCAATCAGGGCAAATCCCCTACTCCGCATATAATAAAAGGAAATCATGATTATTACACAGACTTCAGCATGTGGGACACGTTCCGAGCGCTTCATCCGCTTTTGAACATCCTATCGCCAGAAAAGAATGGTTGGATGATGCAAAGCCTTGTTGAGATGTATGAAGAAGGAGGATGGCTTCCCATATTCCCATGTTGGAACAGCTATACAAATGCCATGATAGGCGATCATTGCATTTCAGCCATTGTTGACGCATACATCAAAGGTGTTCAAAATTTTGACACATCCAAGGCTTACGAAGCCATGTGTAAAAATGCTTTTGAGTCCCCCAAAAGAATTGAAGACTATCTTGATGGAAAAGGAAGACGAGCGTTAAAGGCTTACAAAAAACTTGGATATATACCTCTTGAAGAAACCATTGGAGAGTCATTCCATAAGAACGAACAAGTTTCACGAACAATGGAGTATGCTTACGACGACTATTGTCTATCGCAGATGGCATTGTTTCTGCAGCGAGAAAAAGACTTCAATCAGCTGATTAAACGGAGCCGGAACTATCAGAAAGTCATCAATCCCCACACAGGATATGTTCAAGGGAGACACAAAAAAGGAAAATTCACAACGCCTCCCAACTTGTCGGAAAGAGTGAGCTATATCACTGAGGGTACACCTTGGCATTACACATGGTTTGCCCCACACGATCCTTATGGATTGATGGCCGCATTGGGTGGTCGAGAACAATATGTCACCCGTTTGGACTCCATGTTCTCAGAAGGGCGCTATTGGCATGGAAATGAACCTTGCCACCATGTGGCATATATGTATAATTATGCAGGTGAACCTTGGAAAACCCAAATAGAAGTTCGAAAATTGCTGGATAACGAATACAACAACTCACCTGGTGGTTTATCAGGAAATGAGGATGCTGGTCAGATGTCGGCTTGGTATGTGTTTTCCTCATTAGGCTTTTACCCAGTATGTCCTGGAACTCATTACTACATGATTGGAACTCCATTATTTGCTAAAGCCGAGATACGTCTGCCAAACAATAAATCATTGACAATCATAGCAAATCATGTGTCCAAAAGAAATTGCTATATCCAATCCATGAAATATAATGGAATGGCTTATTCCAAAAACTATATTACGCATGATATGATTATGCATGGCGGTACTATTGTGTATGAAATGGGAGACAAACCCAATAAAGAATGGGGAACGAAGCCGGTGGACTGTCAACCGAATCTATAGTAACAGATTCTTATCAGGTTGAGAATAACACAATATAACGACTTGGAAAACGTTAATATATATAATATCAGAATATTAATAAGAATGAAAACGAACTTCTTTTATTTATATATTTCATGTCTTTTTCTTTTGGGGACTGCATTGTTTGGTTCATGCCAGGATGATGATGATTTCACGACATCCTCAACCTCTAAACTCACTTTCGAGGCTGACACCATACGTTTTGACACAGTCATCACCACCATCGGCTCATCCACTAAGCGTTTTAAAGTATTCAATCAAAACGATAAAGGCTTGCATATCAGTTCTGTTGAGCTGGAAAGTGGCGGCGCCAGTGGATTTCGTGTCAATGTTGACGGACATTCCAGCGCCCAATTGTCAGATATTGAAATTTTAAAGAAAGACAGTATTTTCATATTTGCAGAAGTTACCCTCCCCATTCAAGGCAGCAATTTTCCTGAATATGTGTCAGACAAATTGATTTTTAATTTAGAGAGCGGTGTTCGCCAGGAAATAGTACTTGAGGCATACGGTCAAGATGCGACTTTCCTTCATGCACCGCGTTATTCAAGCGACACAGAACTGAGCAATGAGCGTCCATATATCATCTATGACAGCCTTGTGGTAGATGCCGGAGCTACATTGACCATACCTGAGGGCACAATATTGATGTTCCACCAAGGTGCATATATGGGTGTACACGGAACAGTGGAATGTAATGGCACATTAGAGCATCAGATTACCTTTAGAGGAGACCGTACAGACAAAATATTCTCCTATCTGCCCTACGACAGAATGGATGCCCAATGGGATGGTGTCATTCTGTATCCAGAAAGCAGCAACAATGTGTTTGACTATGTGGACATACATGGTGGCAAATATGGTATTGATTGTCCCCTTTCAACAGCGAATGACTACAAGTTTTTTCTCCATAATTCCATGATTCACAATGTTAGTGGCGATGGTTTGCGCTGTTATTACAGCATTGGCCAGGTTCTTAACAGCCAAATCAGCAATGCGGGAAACTATTGTGTGAATCTTATTGGTGGAAGCTATAACTTTGTTCATACCACAATAGCACAATTTTACCCATGGAGTTCTCATGAGACAGCATTGTATTTCACGAATGTGGTAAATGACACAATATATCCTTTAGAACAAGCCAATTTCTATAACTGCCTAATTACAGGTGCGAGCACAGACGAAATTGTGGGCAATCGTTTGGAAAACAGTGATGCATCGTTTAATGTCATTTTCAACAAATGCTTGATCAATGTGAAAATCACAGGTAAGGAACCTGAAGACATCTTAAACATATTCTCCAATTCTGTGAATGAAACCGGAAACACTAAAGATTGGAAAAAAGATAAAGATGGTGTTTTTTCTGATGATATTATATGGGGTGCAAAAAACTTTCTGACTATTGACCACGAAATTTTCAATTATGATTTTGGTCTTTCTGATAAGTCGAACGCAAGAGGAATAGGCGATGGTAAATATGTGGAATATTGCCCAACCGATCGAAATGGCGTGACAAGACCAACCGAAAACCCAGATGTGGGCTGTTATCAATTTGTTGAAAAAGTGGATTCAAAACAATAAGATATTCTCTATTAGCAATATAATTCAAAAAGACAAACATTACTTATGTTTGTCTTTTTTTGTAAAAAAAACTGAAGTCACGTACAAGAAGAATCAGTTTAAATGTTAATTTTACACTTATTGTGAAATAAATCTAATGAAATTATTTAATTTTTGACAAAAAGTTTATATATTTGCAATATTGAACAACGACCTTAACTACATTCAGAATCAACCGTTTATTACACTTATTGTCACACCCTGTTAATATTACATAATTATGGTAAAAAGAACTGTTTCTTTCATCGTAGCTCTTATAATGCCCGCATGGCTATTTGCTCAGTCATGGATAGACGTAACTGATGTATATATCGTAAATCCACGATTCGACAACGACGATGTGACCACCGGTTGGACTGGCACTGGATTCGGTACCTACGACCCAATGGAGAACGCAGAGCATTACAACAAGACCTATGACACTTATCAAACTATATCTGGTTTGAATGCTGGTACCTACCGTTTAAGCCTTCAAGCATTTTATCGGATGGGTAGTGCAACAAATGATTATGAACTCTACAGTTCCAATAATTATGCAGATTATCAGTATGCTGAACTATATGCATCATCTTCGACAGGGTTCTATTCCACGAAAATAGCTCCCGCTTCTTCGGCTGCTCTTAAGAACTCATTAGGAGGTGCGGCATCCACTGTTCCACCAAACCAGAGTTGGTGGGGTGGCGATGATGGTCTGGAACATTTTCAGATTCCTAACAATATGGAAGCAGCTTATTATTGGTTCAAAGCAGGTTATTACAAGAATAGTGTTGAATGCGAAGTTGGAAAAGATGGGACTCTGACTATAGGTATTCAAAAAAGCAATATCATTAACGAAGACTGGACTTGCCTTGACAATTGGCAGTTGGAATATTATGGAACAGTGATCAACGTCTCTTATCTCAACTTAAAAGAGAAAACGTTGAATATGATGTTGGGAGAGACCCACAAATTGAATTACACACTGTTGCCGACTACAGCCACATACAAAAAGGTGACATGGACGAGTTCTGACGAGTCCATATTGAAAGTCGATCAAGATGGAAATGTCACAGCAGTTGGCACAGGCACAGCTCAAATCACCGTAGCAGCAGTTGATGGGTCAAACAGAAGTTCTGTCTGCACAGTCACAGTGATAAACAACCCTTCCCCTGAATCTATTGTCATTAATGAGATCATGCCTTCCAACACCGACATGTTCGTTGACCCGACTTGGAATTATGGTGGTTGGGTGGAGATATACAATCCTTCCAATAGCCCAGTATCGCTCAGCCACCTATACGTGAGTGACGATGCCAACAATTTGAAAAAATTCATGCTTAAACTTGAAGTTGGCACGGTTCCTGCCCACGGCTTCAAGACCCTTTGGTTTGACCATATTGATACCCGCAAAGACGTAACCACTAACTATGTCAACACAAATGTTGACTTCAAGCTGAATGTTGATGGTGGCACATTCTACATCTCAGATAATGATGGCAACCTCATCACTTCCCAAACTTATCCTCAAGCCATGATGCGTGTGTCATACGCCCGCAGGACTGATGGTGGCGAAGAATGGGGATACACCTCCATGCCTACTCCTGACTCATCCAACAACAACAGCGTTTTC
>AUXO010376071.1_pt1 | contig 17752 bp, 37 predicted proteins | sample 768731 | NCBI WGS metagenome assembly AUXO01 (sample SAMN02715735, study PRJNA202380) | gut metagenome | biome: sheep rumen | host: Ovis aries | place: New Zealand: Palmerston North
AAACAAGATGAAACTAGCTTACAAGAAGAAAATAAAATTTATAGAGCAATACTAAGTTTAATAAAGAAAGAATTAAGAAATGAATATAGATAGAGGAGAAAAAATGAAATACGGATATTTCCCTTTAATGGGATTATGTAAAGATTGTTTATATAAATGTTTTAGAGTAGAAGACCCTAATTTTAAAGGCATTTACAGATGTAATTACTATATAAAAGAAAAAAAATAATTTTTTTTTAAAAAAGCTTGACAAAATTAACATTTTAATATATAATAATATTAACAAAGAAAAAAAGGAGGTAAAAGATATGAATGAGATAAAAAATTCACAAGAAAGAGTTAATGTAATAGTAGATAGTGAACAAAAAAGAAAAGCAATCTTTGTTTTAAAAGCACAAGGTAAAAATTTAACAGATATGGTTAATGAACAATTAAAAAAATATGCAGATGAATTTGACAAGCAAAAATAAAAAAAGGAGGGGTTAAAATGCCATATAAATTTGAGTATAAGCATTTAGTAATGAAAAAAGAAGATGATAAAAGAATTAAACTAACTGAAGATGATAAACAAGAAATAAGAAAAATTTATAATCAAGGTTTAATGAGCCAAAGGCAATTAGCTGAAAAGTTTAAAGTTAGTCGTAGAAGTATTCAATTTATTCTTGACCCTGAAAAACTAGAAAGAAATAAAGAACAAAGAGCAGAAAAAGCTAAAGATGGAAGATATTACAGAAGAGAATATCAAAGAGAATACATGCGAGAATATAGACATCGAAAGAAAAAACTTTGTGATGAAGGTAGATTAATTGAAAAGGAGAATTAAAATGGTATTAATAGTTTCAAAAAATGGTAAATATTACTATATAAAAGAATTAACTAATATTGGAATATGTATAAAGAAAAATCAAGAAGGCAAATTTTTAATTTGCTTAGATGATAGAGTTGAACCTATAGCAACATATTCTAATTGGGAAAAAGCAAATAGTGCTATGGGAGACATAATAACAGCTTATGAAGAAAACAGAAAAATGATAAGCATAGAACCAAACGATTAAAAAAAATAAGTAGACTATTGGACCAGTACAACTTATTTTTTTGGAAAAAGATATTGTAGCAATTAAAGTTTTTTAAAAAAACTTCTTGCTATATTACATATTATATAAAAAAAGACTTTAATAGTCAAGATTTTGGAGGTAAAAAATGGATAATAAAATACATGATTATGATTATAGACCAATATTTGATTTTTTTAAAACAGGGAAAGAAGAAGTAAATGAAGAAAAATTATTAGTTGGGTTTGAATTAGAAATTGAAAAAAGTGTAGATGCAACAGTAAGTAAATCAACATTAGCTGAAAAAATAAGTGAGTTAATGAATAATGATAATAGACAATTTATTTATTATAAAAATGATGGAAGTTTATCTAATGGATTAGAAGTTGTATCAATGCCATTTAGTTTTGATTACATTATGGAAAATAAAGAAAAAATAAAAAAAATGTTACAATATATGCAAGAAAGTGGTTATGAATCGCATGACCCACGGAACATGTGGATTACATTTTCATATAAATAAAAAATATTTTGGAAATAATGATGAAGAAATAGAAAATAATATAGACAAATTGATTTTATTTACAGAATATTATAAAGAAAAAATGATTAATTTTAGTAGAAGAAACGATTTTGGATATTGCCATTTTCTTGGAGATGCAGCAGATTTAAGAGAAGAAGATAGATTAAATATTTTAAAAATAAAAAAAGCAAAAAAAGAAGTTGACAGATATATGGTAATAAATACAAAAAATATAAAAACAGTAGAATTTAGGTTGATAAGAGGAACTTTGAATTATAAAACATTTATGGCATCATTAGAATTTGTTTTTAATTTAGTAAGAGTCATAAAAAACAACGAGGTAACAAATATCAGTTGGAATAGAGTTATTACTTTTGGAAATAATACTTTTTTATCTGAATATTGTAAATTAAGAGGAATTAAATCAGATAATAAAAAAATGAAAGATTATAGTATCGTTTTTTTGAAAGAGCAAAACAAAATAAAAGCAAAATTAAAATGTATGAAAAAAGAAATAATTGTAAAAATATATGAAATGACTTTAAAAATCACTCAAAAAATTCCTGATAAATATGTTGAATTATATGATAAAGTACCTAAAAAATATTCTGCAAATATTAAACCAGAAAAATTAATAAAAAAATATCAAGATGCGAATACTCTTGTATTAGTCAATCAATATTTATTAGATACAATAAAAATTGAAAGTGAAGAAGATTTTTTGCCATTTTTTAGGAAAGCTGATTTCTTTATTTCTTCTATAAAAGGGAATAAACAATTGTTAAAAGAAGTAAATAAAATTGATAAGGATTCTTTGAACCTTATTTCTTCAAAAATATCAGATGCAATTAAATTAGCAAAAAAAATAAATATTTAAAATAAGGAGTTGATAATATGTGTATAATAGTTAGTAAAGAAAAAAACAAAAGAATACCAAGTAAAAAAATATTAAAAAGATGTTTTTCAGCTAATCCAGATGGAGCGGGATTTATGTATACAAAAGACGATAAAGTAATGATAGAAAAAGGTTTTTTAACTTTTAGTGAATTTTATAAAAGATTAATGCAAGTTGATAAAAGTTTAAATTTATATAAAAAATCACTTGTAATGCATTTTAGAATTGGAACAAGTGGTGGATATAGTAAAAGTGCTTGTCATCCTTTCCCTGTTACAAATAATATAAATGATATCCAAAAAACAGCAGTATCTTCAAGATTAGGTATGGTGCATAATGGAATTATATCTAATTTTGTTTATGGAGAATTAAGCGATACTCAAAATTTTGTTAAAGATTTAGTTTATCCACTATTAAAGATAAATCCTAATTTTTTAAATAACAAAGATGCAATTGATTTATTGTATAAACAATCTGGAGCAACTAAGTTATGCTTTTTAGATAAAAATGACAATATAACTTATGTTGGGGATTTTATAACAGATGAAGGCATTAAATATAGTAATACAACTTATAAAAATTATAGTAATTATAGTAATTATAGTAATTATATTCCTAATTTTGATTATTATGATTATGATTATGATTATGATTATGATTATATGAAAAAATACAAAAAAAATAATGAACAATATTATTGGTTAGCTACAGATGAAATAAAAGAACTAAAAAGAGGTATGATGTATTATGATGAGGATTTTTCACAAATAACTGCAATAAATGAAGATGGAGTTTTTTTTGTAGATGAATTATCCAATTTATATGAATATGTGGACTCTATAAAAAGTAATAAATCACAATGGTATAAATTAAAATTAATTGAAAAAAATATTTACATCATAAAAAATACTGAAACTTTTGATGAATTACAATATTTTGAAATACCAAAAGGAGATGTTTAAAATGAAAAACGAAAAGAAAAATAAAAAAATAAAATGGTATCAATCTGTAAAATTAATATTTAAAGATTATTATATAAAAAGAAATGATGAATTAGAAAAATTAACAAATATACAATTTAAAATAATTAATACTTATAAAGATGAATTGGATGAAAAAAATAAAGCAATTGAAAATTTAGAAAACATTATTATATCATTAAATGAAGACTTAGAAAATATAAGGGAAACTTTTATAATCGAAATGAATCAAAATAAAAAGAAAGAAAATGGTTAAGTATGGAAGAAATTTTTGTAGATATTAAAGGATTTGAAGGTAAATATCAAATATCTAATACTGGTAAAGTAATGAGTATGAATTATAATAATACAGGTAAGCCTAGATTATTAAAATTAAAAGTGAATAGATATGGATATAATGAAGTAAAATTATCAAAAAAAAATAAAACAAAAAATTATCTTATAATAACTTTAGTGGCTGAACATTTTTTAAATAAACCTGCTCCTGATATGATACCAATACATTTAAAAGAAGTAAATGATGATAATGTAGAAAATATAGCTTATGGATATAAAAGTGAAATGTTGCATTTAATGTATAAAAAAGGACATAGAAAAATAGGAAAACCAACCAAAAATAAAATTAGCTATAAAGGAAAACAATATAAAAATTTTAGTGATATGGCAAGAGATTATGATATAGAACCTAAAATGTTACATAAAAGGATAAGTAGAGGATGGACATTAAACGAAGCATTAGAGATACCTTTAGATAGAAAAGAAAAAATATTAAATAAACAATTATATGAATATAATGGTAAGATGATGTCAATAAAACAATTAGTAAAAATAAGTGGAATAAATGAAAACGCTATTTATAAAAGAATAGCTAGAGGATGGAGTATTGAAGAAGTTGTAGAAATTCCATTAAGTATAAAAAGGAGGAAATAAAAATATGATTTATGATAGTTTTAGATATCAAGGAGAAAGAGATAGTAAAAAGAAAAGAAATATTCAAGAGGCTGTAGAATTTATTTTAGATAAAAACTATGGAGAAACTTTAACACATGATGAGTTAGGGCATATATTAGGTTATAATGTAGAAAATGAAGAAGAATTAAAAAAATATAAAAGCGTTATGAGTAGAATCAAAAATTTTCTTATTAATTATGGATATGTTTTAAAAGGTATATCTGGAATTGGATATTATATTTTAAAACCTACTCAAGTAAGTAAACATTGTTATAGAACATATATAAAAAAGGCTGGTAATTTATATGAAAAAAGTTCTTATATATTAGATAAAACTAAAAAAGAAAATATGGACGAAGTAAGATTAGAAGAAATAAAAAATATTATGCAATTAAATCAACAATTAATAGATAATGCATGGAAAACTGTAAGAGAAAGTGCATATTATTCAAGAAAAGATTTTTATGATAGTTTAGAAGATTAGTTTTTTAATTTAAAAAGGTTATTTTTGATTTTTTAAATTGACTTTTAATTTAAATTATAATACAATATTATAAAGGAGGAAATTAAAATGAATTTAGAAAATTTATCAACAGATTTAACTTTTTTTAGAGCTAAATATAAACTTTCAAAAAAGAAATTAGCTATGTTACTTAAAATATCAATAAACACTTTGCAGAAAATATTAAAGAATGAATATGTAAAAGATACAACAAAGATTTACGTAGCACTAAAATTTGAAGATTTAAAAAAACAATATGAGAAAGAAGGTGAATAATTATGAATAATCAAGAACAAGCAGAAGCTCAAGTTGTGCAACCTACTACAACATCCACAGCAAAACAAGAAACTCAAAACAATAGCCAAGTTATTTCAAATGAATTAAGAGAATTTGGGAATCAATGGAAAATTGCTACGCAATTATCTAAATCAGATTTAGTTCCAGACCATTTTAAAGGTAAACCTGAAAATGTTATTATAGGTTTACAATTAGCTAATCAGATAGGAATAGCACCATTTACTGTACTACAAAATTTAAGCATAGTAAGAGGAAAAGCATCATTTAGTGGGTCTTTTTGTAGAATATTAATTGAAAAAACAGGAATTTATAAAGATATAGATTTAATATATGTTGGTAAAAAAGGTAATGACGATTATGGATGTTATATGCAAGCTGTAAGAAAATCAGATGGAAAAGTTATAAATGGTCCTACAGTAGATATTAAAATGGTTAAAGCTGAAGGTTGGAACAAAAATCCTAAATGGACTACAATGACTGATTTAATGTTACGGATATAGAGCTACCGCATTTTTTTGCAGGTTAAATTGCCCTGCTGCATTAAATGGAGTTATGGTTGAAGGTGAACCTGAAGATATAGCTTATAATGAAAAAAATAAAACAATGGAGGATATTTTATAATGAGTGGAATTATTAGAAAGATAAGTAGAAATATTTTAAAAAAAGAGCATGGAAATAATAAAATAAATCAAGAATGGCAAAGGTTTATGGCTTTTAAATATTCTGAAGGAGAACTTCAGAAATTAAGAGCAAAAAATAGAAAAAAGAGGAGATAATATATGAATATGTTACCAAATTTTAACTATATCAAAATTCCAAAAGATGATATAATAGAATTTAGCTTTGAACAAGATTGTGGTGGTATGCCTTTAGCAGACATACAGTTTGTATGTGATAAAAATAATCTTATATATAATAAAAAGGAAGGTGATAATATGTTTATGGAAAAAGTTGAAAATAATAAACAGGATTCAATTGATAAAATATTAGAAATATATCGTAAAGATGTAATAAAAATGATAGATGCTACTGCTGATGAAAATATTGCAGAAATTAGAAAAAAATCTAAATTAGGACAAATATTTGAGAAGGTATTAAAATATAGTGAGAAACAAATAAAAGATGCTTTTCCTGATAATTATGAGATAGCAAAAAATCTAATTTATATATCTTTTGATAATGATGGAAAAATGCAGAGACAAATTGATGAAGAAATAAGCAAAAGAAATGAATCAATAGAAAAATTAGATGAAGTATTAAAAGAAGTAAGAGCTTTACTCGATATTACAGAAACTTATGAACAAAAAATGGATATATTAAAAAGATATGAAATTTTAGATAAGGACGGACTTTTAGTATGAGTTATAGCTTTACAAATTTAATTGGAAAAAAATATGGAGAATTACAGATAATAGAACAAATTGAAAGTGATAAAAACGGACACAGTAAATTTAAATGCAAATGTAGTTGTGGAAAAATAACAAATGTGCTTTTAGATAATTTAAAAACAGGTCATAGTAAAAGTTGTGGATGTAAAAAAGGATATATGATTTCTGAAAAGAAAAAAACTCATGGAAAATGCAATACTAAATTATACAAGGTTTGGCATAATATAAAAAAAAGATGTTATAATAAAAATAGCAAAAGATATAAAGACTATGGTGGTAGAGGAATAAAAGTTTGTGATGAATGGTTAGATAAAGAAAATGGATTTATAAATTTTTATAATTGGGCTATGTCTAATGGATACAAAGAAGGACTTTCAATAGATAGAATAAACAATGATGGAAATTATAAACCTGATAATTGTAGGTGGGTTACTAATAAAGTTCAGAATAATAATAAAAGAAGTAACCATTTATTGACATATAATAAAGAAACTCATACTATTACAGAATGGAGTAGAATTTTAAATATACATTATACTTGTTTAAGAAATAGAATATTAAAAAAATACCCTCAAGAATTAATTTTTTATAAAGGAAAAATCCCAGAAGGAGTTTTGAGAAAATATGGAATTAAATAATGGAAATTATTTTTCAAAAGAAATTAAAAAGATTTATACAGGAAGTTCAGAAATAAAACGGCTTTTTAAAATGTGAAGCTTGTGAATTAGCTAAAATTAATGGTGATTGGATTGAAGAAACTTCAATAGCTTTAAAACAATCTTCTTATATTGATGCTTGTATAAGTAATGAACTTGAAGAATTTAAAAAAGAAAATGAAGACATTTTTACAAGAACAGGTGATTTAAAAGCTCAATATAGAATAGCTGAAAAAGTTATAGAACAAATTAATAATGACCCTATGTTTTATAAATATGTTAGTGGTGAGCATCAAGTAATAATGACAGGTAAAATAAGTGAAGTTCCAGTTAAAATTAAAATTGATAGTTATTTTAAGGATAAAGCTATAGTAGACCTTAAGGCAATGAAAGATTTAGAACTAATCTGGAATAATCAAACAAAGGAAAGAGAAAGTTTTATTGATTATTACGACTATCTACTACAAGCAGCTTTATATCAAGAAATTGTTAGGCAAAACACAGGGAAACAATTACCTTTTATAATAGCTGTTTGTACGAAACAAGAATATTCAGAGCGTGCTTTGCTTTCAATACCACAAGAACAACTTGATATGAAATTAGAATTTTTAAAGCAGTATCTACCTCATATTCAAGAATTAAAAGAAAGTAAAATAGAACCGATTTTATGTGGCAAATGTAATTATTGTAAATCACTTGCAAAATGTGATAAAATATATGAGTATTCATATTATTTTGCAGAAAGGAATAAATAATGGAGAAATTAATTAATTTAACAAACAAAAAATAAGGAGGAATTTTAATGGCTAATCATATAGTTATAACAGGCAATATATGTCATGATTTAGAAATAAAAACAAGTGGAGAAACAAGAATATTAAATTTTACAGTAGCTGTAAGAAGAAAATTTAAAGATAAAGATGGTAATTATCCTTCCGATTTTATAAGATGTGTTGCTTTTAACAATTCAGCTGGTTTTATAAATAAATTTTTTAAAAAAGGTTCTCCTATATTAGTAGAGGGCAGTTTACAAACTAATAGTTACGAAACAGAAAGTGGAGAGAAAAGAACTTCTTTTAATGTAGTTGTAGAAAATACAGATTTTTTTGGTAGAAGAAATGAACAAACAAGTCAAGATGCACCTAATCCAAGTTTTGAACAAACTATGCAAGAAAATGGAATTGAATTTACAACTATAGATAATAGTAATTCAGATTTACCCTTCTGATTTGAAGAATTTTAATAGGTATATAGCTTTTTAAATATAAACTAAACAAGTTATATACCTTTAATAATAAAATAGTTTAAAAACGATTTTGAAAGGAATGGAATACAGATGAATAATAAATCACTAGGAAACAAATTTGAAAAAAAATTTATGGAGTATTTATCAAGATTAAATTATTGGTGTGCATATTTAGAAGGTTCTGCTCACAGCAATTCACAACCATGTGATATTATAGCTTGTAAAAATGGTAAAGTATGGGCAATAGATTGTAAAACATTAGAAAAAAAAAATGGATTATTTCCTTTAGAACGAATAGAACAAAACCAAGTTTTTGCTTATAAGAGATTTAAAAAATGTGGGAATGAAAACTTTTTTTTAGCAATACTTTGGAATAACAATATTTATTTTATCCCTATGTCAGATGTATTATTTGAAGAAAAAAGTATTGATTTAAAAAATAAAATTCCAATGTGGAGGGATTTTTATGCAGATTAAAGTAGATAGTGTTATAACAATTAAAAATCCAACTTCTGAAATAAAACAATATTGCAAAGATTTTCTTACTTTAAAAAATCCAGAAATTCAAAAAAAGAAAGCAATGGGATTTTGGACAGGAAATATAAAACCTACAATATATTTATATACAAAAAAGGATAATGATTTAATATTACCAATTGGATGTTTTGATGATGTTTGGAAATTATATCCACATAGAGAATCTTATGAAAACAATATGGGTACTCATAAAAAAATAGACTTCCCTAAAATGGCTTTTAAACCTTATGATTATCAAGAAAAAGCTATTGAAACTATGATAAAATATAAAAGAGGAATATTGAAGGCTAATTGTGGAAGTGGGAAATCTATTTGTGCAATTAATATAATAAAAAGAATAGGTTATAAAGCGTTGATAATTGTCCAAACAATGGAAATATTAAACCAATTTAAAAGTTATTGTTTAGAAGTAATGAATTTAAAAAAAGAAGATATAGGAATTATTGCTGCTGGGAAAGTAGAAATAGGAAGTAAAATAACTTTAGCTTTAAGACAAACACTTTGTAAAGTGGATTTAACTCAATATAAATATGAGTTTGGAACGATTATTTTAGATGAATGTCAAAATATTAGTTCTAATCCTTCTTGCATTACTCAATATGAAAAAATATTAAATAATTTAGCATCACCATATAGAATAGCATTAAGTGCAACTCCAAAAAGAATGGATGGATTAACTAACTCAATGTATGCTTTATGTGGGAAAGTTAAATATGAAATAACTAGTGAAGAAGTATCTGATAAAACAATTAAAGCAGAAATACAACCTATTTATACAAATTATGAAATTAATGAAGATTGTTTAAAACCTGATGGCACTTTAGATTATGTGCAACTTCCAACAAGTATGGCGACAGATTTTGAAAGAAATCAATTAATTCTTGAATATTTAAGAAAAAATAAAGATAATTATTGTTTAATTTTGTCAGATAGATTAATTGGATTAGAAAATTTACATAGTCTACTTGGAGAAGGTCTTTTAATTAATGGCTCTATGACTACAAAAAAAGCAAAAAAAGAAAGAGAAGAAGCTATTGAAAAAATGAGAAATAAAGAAGAACATTTTTTATTTGCTAGTTACTCATTAGCTAAAGAAGGTTTAGATATAAAGCCACTTAATAGATTATTTTTAGTTTCTCCAACTAAAAATTCAAATGTCTTAATACAATCAGTCCGGAAGGATTGAAAGAAAAGATGAAGGAAAAACTACACCTATTGTATATGATTTCATTGATAAAGATATTTATTATCAAAAAGCATTTAAATCAAGAAAAACAATTTACAAAAAAAATAATAATAAAATTTTAAAGGAGATTTAATTATGATTCAAGCAAAACCAGGAGATTTAGTAATAGCAAATGAATTAGCAAACGCTCATCATGTTTATACTAAAGAAGGATGGGTGGGTGTTATAAAAAATATAGATTGTTGGGGAAATGTATTTGCTGAAGGCAAAAATTCATCAAAAAAATATAATCAAGTTTATGAAATTAATCTTGATTGTTTTGATATTTATGAAAAACCAACATCAATAGAATTAGCAAAAAAATTAGGTTTTTCTTAAAAGGAGGTGAGACATATTATGATTACAATCAATATAATGACTGTTTTTAAAAGCATTTCTTTAATGTTTTTAGGTATTTTGATGTTAATTTATATGTTGTCAACTTTTTCTCCTAAAAATGAGAAAATAAGTTTTATGAGTATGTTTATAGCGTTTTTATTTATGGCAACGCCTTTTATATATATAGTGTTAAATTAAAGGAGACATTCTATGGTTAAAATAAAAGATATAATTTTAGAAAATCTTTCTATGATAGATATATTGACAAGATATAATATAAAAAATTCAAGAAATATGTTTTGTTGTCCTTTTCATAATGATAAAACTCCAAGTGCAAAAATATATGAAAAAACTTATTTTTGTTTTGCATGTGGAAAACGGAGGAGACTTAATACAATTTGTTCAAGACTATTTTAATCTAGGTTTCAAAGATGCATTAAAAAAAATAAACTATGATTTTAATTTAAATTTAAACTTCAATAGCTTTTCAAAAGTTGATTTCAAAAAGATAGAAGAACAAATAAAACTTGATAGATTAAAAAAAGAACAAAAAAAACAAGCATATAAAAACAAGATGTTAAACTTATGCGGTACTCTTAAAATTTTAGAAAAAATTAGAGAAGAAATAAAATCACAAATTAATCCATATAATTGGGAAGAAATTGAAGAGGTATGTGCTTTACTTTCAGAACAAATAGAGCTATTAGACTTAGAATTTGAAAAAATAAATGTAAAGAGATATTGACAAAACATATAATAAATGCTATAATAATTATTAATAATTGTTGCATTTTTTATAGATTAAGCATATAGCATTATGCATTAGAAAAGACGATAAGCTTTAGCCAAAAGTAATTATCGTCTTTTTAAATATTTATTTACTATTCTATTTATTGAATTGTTACTTAAAGCAACAAGCTCGCATAGTTCTTCATAGTCAAATATTTCTTGATTATCTTGATTTTTATGTCCATTTTCATATAACCAAACATGCATTAATTCATGTTTTAAAGTTAGTAACATTTGTTCTTCGTTTCCTTTTTCTATATATATTGTTCTATCTTCATAATGAGACCTTCCTACATAGCTCTCTTTTCCTATAATTTTATTAACGTTATATATAGTGTAAATATGATTATTAATCTCAAATTTACATATTTCTTCCATAAAAATCTCCTTAAATTACATTTGTTTATCTACTAATTGTTTTAAAGAATTGTAATTTTCTTTTTCTTTTTGAGCTATTCTTATAAGCATGTTTTTATCTTGTTGGCTATGTGCCATTTCTGCTATATCTTCTAACTTTCTATGTTGTTCTTTCATATCTTCCATAGTCATCTCTAATTCATCATAATAATCCTCTTCGCGATAATTTCTATAAATTCTGTAATTTCTATTATTTATTCTTCCACCACGTCTGTCATATCCTCTTCTATAATTATAATCATCTCTATAGTCTCTATAGTCTCTATAGTCATCTCTATAATCTCTTATATTTCCGTGTATATTTTCATCATAGTATCTATTATCATATCCACGATTATTATAATCTCTATTATCTCTCATATCATTCATTTCATTCATTTCTTTATTTCTCCTTTCATTAATTTGGTATAGTAGTAAAATATGTAAAAACTTTATCTTCTCTAGCATCTTCATCATTTATAAAGTCTGTTGTAAATCTAACGTACATTTCAATATTTTCATTAAAAATATCATAATAATCATTAAAGGCAGAATTTACAACTATATAAAAATCTATTGGATTTACATTGTTTAATCCATATTGTCTTTGCATTTCTTGTGTTTCTTCAATAGTCCATTTTTGTCCATAAGGTTTCATTTTTGAAACAACTTCTTCTGCTTTTTGTTTTGTAAAATTATTTCCATACGCAATTTTATATAATCTTAATTCATATTGTTTATATTTTTCTTCATCATATTCACATAATTCTTCTATAGCATCTTCAAGAATATCTGAGAGTGAGTGCATATCTTTTGGGCTTCCAGTATTTACTATTTGTTCTATCATTTCTTCTATATCCAATTTATTCTCCTCCTTTTAAAAGAGTTTTTATTTCTTCGTTTTGCTTAATTATTTTTTTAAGTAATTCATCTTGATGATTTAAATAATGCATTAAGTCAGTATTATTAAAATCTTTTATTAATATTTCATAACTAAGTAATTGTATTATATTTGCTAGAAAATTAAAATTATTTTGAAAATTATTCATTATTAACACCTACGCAAGGCGAGTTATATTAATTTCAGCATTTTTAATTATTGGAATTTGTGTATCTGTTATAACTGGAGTACCTCCACCACTATATGTTACAGTTGGTAATGAAGTTATAGCAAGATTTACAGTTCCTTTGCAACATACTCTTATTTTTTTATCAAAACTAATATTCTCAAAATCTCCAGCTGTAGTAATTACTGCATCCATTTCCGTACCAGAAACTTGTACTCCATCAGCTAAAAGTGCTAAAGCTACAGTTCCTGCTGTAGCAGAAGTTACATTTGCATTAAAAGTTATTTCATAAACTCCACCATCAAGTATACTAAATAAAGCACTTCCTTCATTATGATTAATGAATCCACAACAATTTGTAGCACTTCTTGTTCTTAAATCAACTGTTTCAAAAGGTACTGATGCTGTATTTGAAGTTAATGTTATTTCTCTTTCTTGTACTGCTTGAATTGTTCCATTCATAATAAAATCCTCCTTCTATAAAATAAAGAGATATAGACTTGCTATATCTCCTTTTAAAATTTTTAGCAAGTTCTCGTAATCGAGTTTGTCTTATCGACGTTTTGCTATTAAACTAATGTGTTTCCATATATGTTGCTACATCCACATCCACTATTGCATGTAAAAATTGGTGTTCTACCATAAACTGGAGTTGTAGGTACTGGACATGTATTTAAGCGATTATATAATTGGTCAACTTCATTACTAAATCCTTGTGCAATAAAAGCATTTTGTTCAATTTGAGATGCTTTTAAATCAGCCATTTGTAATTCTCTTTGTAAATCTGCAATTTTTTCGTTTTTAGAATCTATCTTATCTTGACATAATTGGTCTAATATTCTTTGTGTTGAAGCTGTTTGGTTAGATATAATATCTCTAATACCATTTGATAAAGCTTCTCTATCTGCACAATTTTCAGCCAAAATAGTAGATTTTAGATTAGCAATTCCTAAACGATTTTCAGCACTTGCATTGCATAAAGAATTATTAATATTATTAAATCCTTCTACATTACTTAATTGGTTGCTGAATGATTGTTGCATATTTGCAATTTGTCTTGAATTTGCAGCTGTTTCTGCATTTGCAAATCCTGCATTTACAGTTTGGTTCATATCTGCACAACAGTTACATAATTGAGTTGATAGGTTTTGTACCCCTGATGAAATTCCAGTTAATTGATTTGCTAATTGTAATGTATTAAATCCTTCGTTTGTGTTTTGCATAATTTCTTTTTGACCATTTGATAGCCAAGCGTAATCATTATTAAAACCACCACCGAAGCCTCCATTACCATTTCCCCATCCGCCAAACAATGCAAGAATGATAATTAGCCATAACCAACTGCTATCTCCACCAAAGCCGTTACCATTTCCAAATCCTCCCCCATAAGGGAATACTGGATAACCATAGCCAATATTTCTGTCTGTGTTACCTACTACAGCAGCAACATCAGCTGGACTCATACTATCGTTCATTTGGTATTCCTCCTTTCTTCAAAAAATATTTATAATAATTTTACATTATTATCTATTTCATATTTTGAATTTGTGAAAGTATATTATTAGGAGTTCCATATCTTTTAGCTTGTTCTAACAAAGATTGTTTTTGTTCTGGCGAAATCTCTCCTATTATTTGTTGTAATATTTCTTGAGGATTTCCGTTATTTTGCATTAGTTTTTGAACTAGCTGATGACCTTGTGGGTTTTTTCTTTGCAATTGGTTCATCATAGTCTGTATTAGCGGGTTCATTTGCATTAACTATCATCCCTTTCATATCTTCAATTTGCTTTTTTAACATATATATTTCTTTATCTTTTTCATCCATTTCAATTACTTCTTCAGTCTTAAAAGTTCTTATGTTTCCTGTAACATCTTTAACCCAAATAGTAGAAAAATCTTTTGTAGCGAATATCCCTGTTTTAATAACAAAAGTATTTTTTACTTCATCAATACTATTTGCATACTTGCTTTCTAATTCATTATTAGAAGGTGCAGATGCTAATTGAAAATTTTGAGTAATTGGTTGTTGCGGAACAACTTGTGCTGGTTGACTTTGTAATTGTTGTAATTGTGAATTTGCCTGATTAATAATATTTCGTAAACTTTGTTCATAATTATTTTGAGCATTTAATGCTGAACCATATCCATATAATGGCATTTAAAATCCCTCCTTCTTTTTAAATAAAAAAAATAGACTAAGAAATTTACTCTTAGCCTATTAAAATAAAAGATTGCTAATAGGCGAAACAATCTTCTATTTTGATTTAATTATAATAATTTTAAATTAAATTCTCTACAACGGATATAAAAAAAGATTAGATTTTTAACAATCTAATCTTATACTATATTCTATAAAATGTGAAATCACTTTTATCTCTTCTGAAATTCTTTGAGTTTCTATATCCATTAGTTTAGAAATATCAGAATAACTTTTAAATTCTCTAAATCTATATTCAAAAATAATATACTTTTGTTTATCGTGTTCTTTTAAATCTTGTTCATATTTTAAAAGTTTTTCATTATTAGGGTTAAACTTTACCCAATCAAAAACTTCTTTATTTAATTTGTTGCCACCCCACATAAATGTATCATCTATATTACCACGTCCAGTTAGTATCAATGCTTCAAAGATTGTCAATAATAATGCTAATAAAAAATCTGCTTTTGCAACTACAAACAATGACAAGAAAAATAAACTAGTCATTACTAAACATCTTCTCCAATCTTTATAGTGCATTGCTTGCTTTAGGACCATTCTTGTTATTGCAAATAATAATACCAATATTATCATTTTGTCAAATGTTAGCCCCAATAGCCCGCCTATTGAAATAACTATTAGGAGCTCTGTTACGTTAAAGATAATACTGGATAAATATATCAAATATTTCTTCATTTGATTTACTCTCCTTCTTTAGCGTCAAAAAAGAATAAATAAGAACCGAATGGCATATTTAACACCTCATTTCTTGAATAAATTTTATTATATTCATAATGATAATATTCAAAAAGAATATTACACTATTCAATAATATCAAACTTATATTTCTTAATGTGATGCTTTTTATTGGTCTTCTTTCTTTATCATTTCTATTCCATAAATTGCAATATTTTTTATAATAAAAATTAAATTTTTGTCTAAATACAAAAGGAGCAAACATCAGTAATCTTTGTATTATATAAATAAAAACATAATTAGATAAATCATTTTTAGTAAAATTTATTAATACAAAAGACAATATTGATAACCATAAACATGGTAATACTATTATAAAAACGTCTATTAATTGTATTTTATTTTTATATAAAAACTTTAGTATTGCATAAAATGTAAATAGGTGTAAAACGTAAAATATAAAATTATACTGTTGTATTAACATACATAAAAAGTATGCAATTCCTATAAGCAAAAATAATTTTATTTTCTTTTCTTTTAAGTTCTTTGTATATATTAAGAATAATGTAAAATATAAAACTTCAGGTAATAAACCTAATAATATACTTAATAAATAATACATTTCAAAGCCCCTTATCTTTTTTTTATTAAATAAATTATATCATATTAAATCATTATAAGTCAACATTTTTTAATAGAAATAAAGAGCTAGACTGAAAAAATCAATCTAGCTTTTCTTGTTGAAGTAAGTGCTACGGACACAAACTCCACAAACGAACACTAATAAAATTATACTATATCTTAGTACAATATGCAAGTGAAATTATCTAACTCCACCTAACCATCTGCAAAATCCTATTTTGTAGTTGTTTCTCCCATCAACTTTATATCTTACCATTGCTCTGTTTTCAAATATTCCAAAACAATCGCAAGCTTCTCTTGGGTTTAAACTACCTATTCTATTAGTACATGCTGTATCACTATATACTACTTCTGTTGTACTTCCATTTTGATATGTTTTCATTTCCACATCACTCCCATCGTTTTTTACATTGTTATTAACTGGTGTAGTTCCTCCTAAATATGAACTAACCATATTTAAGAACCTTTGCCATCCCATATCTAGCGTTCTATGTGGACAGTATTTACCACTCCAATCTTGATGCTTTCTTACTCTATCTATTCCCCAGCCATATTGCTTTAATAAATACGCTGTATATTCTGCTGCCAATTTTTCTGCTTGTTCAAATCTTTCTCCACCAGATTTGCTGTAACATATTTCTATTCCAATAGATTTCATATTTCCTTTTCCACGTCCATCACCTGCGTGCCATCCGTTTCTGTTGAAAGGAAGTCCTGTTACTACTCTTTCATTATCAACTGCTGCGTGAAAAGAAGTTTTTAAATTATTACCTATCATATAAGATATTTCGCTCATTGCTGATGCATCATTATATGTATTATGTATTGTTATATACTCTGGTGTCATTTCATAAGGACATTTTATTGAATATTTACTCGTAGGACATATTACATTAGTTATCTGCATTTATATCTCCTCCTTCATATTCAATATCTAAACTATTTTCTGCTATGTTTTTTTTATATAACTGTTCATCAAATTCTACATTTTCTATTACTATATTATCTTCCATAGCTATTCCCCTTTCGTTATTTTTTTTAAGTCTGATATTCCTCCTGCACTCATACAAGCAAATATACAAGTAATAACTGTTTCTAATGTTCCTAATCCTTCTACTTTAAAAGTAATACAGATTATACTTGATATAATTGCTATAGTTAAATTTTGTAATGGTATGTATTTATTAGGTATTTTGGATACCTTTGTTATTTCGCCTGCAATTAATGTTACAGCCATTACCACTAAAGCTATTGATATTTCCATCGAAATCCCTCCCTTTAACTTAATTTGTTTTCTAAATCATCTATTCTATGATTAGCAACTTTTATTTGTTCTTCAATTACAGGTATTCTTTGAGCAAAATTATTATGTTC
>AUXO015358375.1_pt1 | contig 17743 bp, 19 predicted proteins | sample 768731 | NCBI WGS metagenome assembly AUXO01 (sample SAMN02715735, study PRJNA202380) | gut metagenome | biome: sheep rumen | host: Ovis aries | place: New Zealand: Palmerston North
TTTCCACAATTGCCCAACCATCAGTTGCATACGGTATCAGAATACTGTGGTTATCACCTCGCTAATCACCATCATGCCCTCGCTGATGCAGAGGCCTGCGCCTGGATTGCCAGGGAAATTCTTTAATTGTCAACTTATTCACACCACATCATTATCCTCATAAAAAGAAGAAAATAAAGAATAAAGAAATAATAATATAATGATGATAATAAAGAGGTATGTCCTGATTTGGCGTACCTCTTTTTTATATTTGCAGGGTGAATATTTAAAGAATATATGAATAGAAAGATTCAAAAATCAACATTTGACATTACATCTGGTCATGTCATGCCACAGGCGCTCGACATGGAGAAGGCTGTACTTGGTGCTTTAATGATAGATAAGGATGCATTCATTATAGTGTGTGATCTTTTGCGCCCAGAGAGTTTCTATGAACCAAGGAACCAAATTGTCTATGAAGCGATTCAAAAATTAACAATGGAAGAAAGCCCTGTAGACGTGTTAACTGTGACTGACAAATTAGAAAAGATGGGTAAGATTCAAGAAGTTGGTGGGCCTGGATATGTAGCAGAATTAAGTTCTAGAGTGGCCACATCTGCAAATCTTGAATACCACGCTAATATAGTCGCTGAGAAGCATCTTTCTCGTCAAATGATTAATTTTGTTGGCGAGATTGGTAACAAGGCCTTTGACGATACCCTTGATGTTAAAGATGTTATGCAGGAGGCAGAGAGTAGACTTTTCGAGTTGTCTCAGAAAAGCATGAAAAAGGATTATTCTGCTCTTGCTCCTATTATTGATAAGGCGGTAAAGATTGTGGAGGCAGCGCATTCCAATACTGGTGGCATAACTGGTATTTCCACAGGTTATTATCAACTTAACGACATGACGTGTGGATGGCAGAAGTCTGACCTTGTTATAATAGCAGGAAGACCTGCTATGGGTAAAACAGCTTTTGCGTTATCGCTGGCAAAGAACATAGCAGTAGATCAAAAAATACCCATGGCATTCTTCTCTTTGGAGATGGATGACGTTCAACTTGCAAATCGATTAATGGCAAATACCTGCGGTATTAATGGTAAAAAGCTCATGAGCGGACAACTAGACAGAGAAGACTGGAACAGACTAGATAAAGGCATCGGTGCGTTGATAGAAGCACCACTATACATTGATGATACAGCACAGCTTTCAATTATGGAGTTAAGAACAAAAGCTCGTCGATTAGTCCGTGAGAAAGGAATACAATTAATCATGATAGATTATCTTCAATTAATGACAGCCAGTGGAATGAAATATAACAATCGCCAAGAAGAGGTTTCTATCATATCAAGATCTCTAAAGGGATTGGCAAAAGAATTACAAATACCAGTATTGGCCTTAAGCCAATTAAATCGAGGAGTGGATTCTCGTGAAGGTGCAGAAGGGAAGCGCCCCCAATTGTCTGACCTTCGAGAATCTGGAGCAATTGAACAAGATGCAGACATGGTAATCTTTATACATAGACCCGAGTATTATCATATTTTGAAAAGTAAAGATGGTGTTATTGATTACCAGGGCAAGGCTGAGGTGATCATCTCCAAACATCGCAAGGGGGGCACAGGTATTATTATAATGGATTATGTAAAAGAATTCACGCGATTTGAGAATCCTGAAGATAGGATTCTCGATAATCGTGCTCCAGTAGATGGGGGACTAATTGTTGGCTCTAAGATTAACGAAGAGGATGATTATCCATTTCCACCTACTAACTCCTATGATCCTTTCGATGTGGCCATAAAGAACAATTTATAATAAATGATTTCGTCATAATTCTCAAACATGCGCCCCTAAACGGCATACTTTTCTTTTATCTTTGCACCATGAATAATAAATACGTGTAAAGATGGAAAAGAAAAAAGAACAAGTAATTATGAAGCTCAATCAAATAAAGGAATGGGCAAATAGTGTTATTAAGGAGAGCCGGAAAATGGATAAGATTCTAGAATCCATCAACAAGGCCAATCCTAACATCCAAGATTTTACCCTGTTTATAGACATTGATGATGCTAGATTTGGAGCAGAATCGCTTATAGACAACATTGATGATGCTATAGATGATATAGTTAGAGAATATAAAAGATAAACCTCTGCCCCTAAACGGCACACTCTATTTGTATCTTTGCAACATCAAACATTTATTAATTTAAAAATAGTAGTATTATGGCAACAGTAGTTTTAAGCAACGAGTTCATGCAGAGCATGGCAACAGAAGAGGCTTGGAAGGAGCTCTCAGGTAATTTCAATTGGTCAGAGACCACGTTGGAGAAGTACCAGGACAAGGTTGATTGGGATGAGATCTCAAGAAACAGCAGAATCCGCTGGACTATCCCCATGATCCAGAAGTTCCAAAAGAAGATCAACTGGGACGTTTTCTCTGACAATGCTGACGAGGACATCCTCACTGAAAAATACCTTGATGTATTCAAGGAGAAGTGGAATTGGCACAACCTCTCTAATAATAGTAACGTAGAACTCACAGAAGAGCTCTTGGAGAGATTCGCAGATAAATGGGATTGGACAGAGATCATCGATCGCTATGGTTGCAACCTCTATGACAAGAAGGCTATTGATTTCTATGAGAAGTACAAGGAGTACATCCCTGCATCGAAGCTCCAGAATACTTATCTCTGGCGCGACATCGTAGAGCAGCGAGCCAAGCAGTTGGCAATCGAAATCACTGCTTAGATTCTTCCAGAGGTGTGCTTCGAAATGGCACACCTCATTATTATTTTTGCAAAAAAGACAATGGATGATTATATGTTTGGCGAAAGACCAAAGTGGAAGGACAAACACCAGAGAGATGTCGCTCATGGTGGTTATGCAGAAGTCTCGTACGAGGACGTTTGGAGCCTCGATACGAGGCTGGCACGTATCATATCTGTTCACCTTCGTGCTTTCTTAAAAGCTCAAAAAGGACCAAATGCAGGTTGTCCAGGCAAGCTCGCAGAAGGGTGTGACATAAAGGTTGCACATAAAAAGTGGCTTGCCATCATTCGTAAGATGCTTTACGCATTCGAGGAATACCAATGGTGTACGGGTGGTAGTGACTTTACAAATCTTCCAGAGGAGAAACAAGCCAAGATAAAAGAAGGGATGCAGCTGTTTATTGATTATTATATGGATTTGTGGATATGAGGATGGATTCCAAGATGGCTTACAAAGCATACTGGTACTCTGAGGATGTCATCATTGATGGCATCCAATTCAGGGCTAAAGTGGATGAAGTGATCTGGTTTATGACGCATGGCTCGCATGTTGTGCCTATTAAACAAGATCGCCTTTTATATCTTTATGATGAAACCACGATGATGAAAAGATCATTTTACTCTATAAGTAATGACGGCAAAAAGAGAATGGATACAGTCATTGAGGGCATAAAGGCCTACGAACCTTCAGATTTATCCCAATTTAAGCACGCCATATTCCTCATCCAAGCATCAAAAGATTATCCCCTGACAATGACAGAACTACATAAGTTACAAGATATTACCATCCTTCTCCCAACCTCCATAGAAATAACATGGGGTTTAGGAATCGACGACACTCTTGATGACAGAATCTACTTCACGCTTGTGTGTAGTAAATAAAAAACTCAAAGATATTTGTCTATTCAATAAAAAGTTGTATATTTGCAATCGAAAAGTATAACTAAAAGCCAATGAGCAGAGTATTTCGTATAACCCCCAAACGTATAAAACGATCGAATGGAACAGTGCTAACCCCAGATATGGTTATTACAGTTACCACTCGCCAACATACTACAGACCCATTCTACAATGGAGCTGTGGAGATCCAGGAGCAATATTTGCGTATGTTCCAGTTCGACTACAAACGTGCCTGCTGCTCCAAGTATGATTTTGATTTCGTTAAGTTGGACTAAGATTCTTAATACACAGTAATATGGAAGTAAAGGTAAAAAAACAGAATGGTGGTCATGTTTTTACAATGACAACTAATTTTGAAAAAATCATCTTTGATAATATCGAAATGGTATTTGACATTCTTAAAGAAAAAAAAGCAATACTTGACGAACTTGTTTCTGTGCTTTCTAAAGATAAAGCCATTGAAGATATTGTAAGTATAGCAAGAGAGTCTGTTGGCGTAGAAAAGGCTGCTAATTCGTTATCAGCAAAATTCGGAATAGGAACCAAAACGGCTAACTATATTCTTGACCTTCCTCTTGAGCAATTATCAGATCTGAATCTTGACAAAGTCAATAGGATGAAAAAAGAACTTGATGACCAAATAAAGAAATTGATTTTATGAAAAAGAATGGTCTTGAAATTATGCTTGATTACCTTGATCTTGATAAGTGCAAGGATGATAAAGAACGTGCTGTTAAGCTATTCGAAGATATTAACAGACGAAATGAAGAGTTGAAGCAAGTAAAAGAGCGATACAAGACTATCCGTGCACAAATAATTGGTGATTATAAAGAACGCCTTGTAAAAAAGTATCCCACGATGGATTTTTCTGCCCAAAACTCAGGAGAACTACTTTGTACAAAAGTAATGGTGGAAAAGTTACATGGTTATCTTTCAATATGTGAATCAGCAAAGAAACTTTCATGTATTATCCACCTGGATATAGAAGAAAGTCGTAAAGGAAAAAAATTGTCTATGTCTTTTATTTCAGGATTTAAAGATCTATTTGAATATTACACTCCCATGTACAAAATGTACCAAGATTTTGACACAAACGACTTTGAAGGAGTCATAGATTGTTTCTGCAAAGCATTAGAAAGATTACAATCTTAATAATTTAAAGATTATATGGAGATCGAACAAAAATGGACTATACCAGAAAAGGTTCTGAAGGAAGCCTTTGGTAAACAGGAAATAGACGATAAGTATTATCCTATTTTCAGCGAAAGAGCCATCCGCGCCCTAAATGGAATTGCTACAGATTATGAGCCTGAGCAAGATGATATTGAAGGCGCTTTGGACATTGCTAAAGAATACATGAATATCTATGTTGGTCAAATAGAGGCTGGCCTATCCGAGTTATGGGCTACTACATATGCAAACTATCATCTCATTGAAGATGTGGATGATAGCGCATGGAAGACCTATTGTATTGTTTGTGACAAAGAAGGTCGTGAACAAGCAGATCATGATTTAGCCCTTTTTGCCTATTTCCTTTCAGACGATCCCAAATTTATAAACAACTATATTTATCTATTCAAAAATGGGAATACGATAAAGGAAACCAATGAATTCATTCAACTCTATGATTCATTGATAGCAAAAGGCAAAAGTGATATATATGCAAAACAGTACGCCTTACATCATATAGATACTCCTGACGACGATTATTGTCATCTTTATGCCTCAAAATATGAAGAATGCATCAACAAAGGAATAGATAGCATCAAGGCTTCACTTATCGCAGATGAATACGAAGCACGCTTTGATGAGCATTACCCACAAGATGAAGCGGGAAAGGAGTTTATTAAAGGATACATTATCGGCTATGAGTATGCAATAGTTAATGGTATAGAAGACCCAAAGTTATTTGCAAATGAATATCAGAAATACTACATATCAGTACTCTATCCTGATGGAGATGATCCCTATATAGTAAAGGGGAAATATGATGACCTCATAAAAGAATTATACCCTATCAAATAACTAAAAAATATATATATCAAATGAAACTGAAGATTGCACATATAGGAGACCTTAGAGGTATGTGTTTCAACATACCAGATTACCAACGAGGCTATCGATGGGAAACAAAACAAGTTTGTGAACTATTGGATGATTTGTTGGAATTTGACAACAAAAAGGATAAAAAAGAAGGAGAATTTTACTGCTTACAGCCTTTGGTGGTTGTCGAAAATAATCAAAACTTGATTACCGAAGAAAAAGTATTTGATGTAATTGATGGACAGCAACGCTTAACAACGATGTTTCTAATCATTAATTACATTTTTGATGGTGACGCATTTTATCGATTAAGATATGACAGAGCATGCGATAAGACACAAGCCAATTGCTTTGAAAATGGAGAAATAAAATATAAAGAGTTAGATAATCTAAAAACTGATGGGATAGCAAAGAATCCTGACTTTTTCTATCTTTCAAAAGCAATTGAGGATATAAAAAACTGGTTTGAAATACAACAGAAGAAATATCCTCGTATAAAAAACAAAATTGAGAATGTCATAATGGATATGAATTACAATGTTAGTGATTATCCATTCTATGATAGCCTATCAGAAAAAGATATAAACGAGAAACAGAGTGATGTAAGATTTATTTGGTATGATGCAACAGACAAAACAATTGACTACCAGGAGTCTATATCTGTTTTCAAGCGACTCAATTATGGAAAAACCTCATTGACAGCTGCAGAATTGATCAAGGCTCTTTTGTTTCAATGTGATGTTTACAATAGTAATCAAAAACCTGAAAGGAGACAAGTGGCTTTTCGTATGTCAACAGAATGGGATCGCATGGAAAAAGCTTTGCAAAATCCTTTCCTATGGTCAATGTTGGCTCCAGAGAAAAAAGACAAGATATCAAATATTGATTTCATCTTGTCATATATAACCTCTCAAATTGTTGCTAATAACGAACTTGACATTATAGTCACTCCTGATGATGATGACTACGACTATATTGTATTTGACAAGTATATCAAGAACAAACTTAAATCTAATTGTTCCTATGCAGATATAGTCTCGGAACTTTGGCAAAAGATTCAAGATGTTTTTGATGTAGTTTTAAGTTGGTATAACGAACGAGAACTATATCATCTTATAGGACTTCGTTTAACTCTGCTTAACCCTAAAAATAAGAAACGAAACCAGAAAGAACGTGATGGTTATAACGAAACATTAAGTGATTTATTTATGCAGTTTGACAAACTGAGTTTAAAGGAATTCAAGGCAGAACAAAGGGAAATAATTGGAAATCTAATTTCTTTGGAAAAATATAATAGAAACAATCAGGAAGGGCAAGACCCATTAACGCTATCTGATCTTTCCTATGGTCAGCACGACATAGATTTAATAAATATCCTGCTTGTATATAATGTTACACTATGCATGAAGAACTCTCAGGACAACCAGTATTTCCCGTTTTGGTTTTATCAAAAAACAATTCCGAGCCTAGAACATATTCATCCACAACATTTGCATGATGAGGATATCGACTTTGATGTTCGTTGCCTTTGGTATTCTGAAAAATGTAATGAGTTAAAGAAGATATCCTTTCCCATAAAATTAAAGAATAAAACCATTGAAAATAAAGATATTGAAAATGCCTGTACTATCCTGAATGAAGTATTACTTCTTACAGAAGCAGAAACAAGAAGAGAAGATAAAGATTCTGTGACTTCATTTAACAATAAGAAGAAAGAGTACCAAGCTAATGAACATAAGTATCGCCCAGAACTTGAAAAGATAGATGAACTATTTGACGAACTGGCAAAAATTGATGAAACGGAACTTCATAGTATCCGTAATATGGCTCTTGTTGACAAAGACACTAATGCCGCTTTAGGAAATGGACTAATGGCTGTCAAGAGAAAAAAACTGATGGAATTACAAAAAAAATTCAACGAAACAAATGGCGAGCAAGGTGCTTATACCTTTATGGGGACATGGAAAGTCTTCAATAAACAATTCATTGATGTGAAAATAGACGAGGAAGGCAATGTAGATGCATCTAATCTCCTGTTCTGGAGTAAAAAAGACAGAGATAATTATTTTGAAGATATCGAATCAATTATTAAAGAATACATAAAATGAGCGACACAACAACTTTTCTGAACTTTATTCAGAATCATACTATACAAATTCCTCTAATCCAAAGAGATTATGTTCAAGGTCTTGCTTTAACAGAGAAAGCAAAAGAAAAACGTGATGAATTTGTGAGAAAATTGCTTGACGCCCTTCTTCCTAACGGAAAACCATATACGCTTGATTTCATATATGGAGCTCGAGAGTCATTTGACAGCAATATTAATAATCCAGACGCCCCTTTCCTTCCTCTTGACGGGCAACAACGATTAACCACATTGTATCTTTTACATTGGGTTTTGTCGGTAAAGACAAACAACGAGAATGTACTAGAGGCTTTGAAACGCTTCTCCTACAAGACAAGAATCTCCTCGGATAAATTCTGCAGAAGATTACTCGGTTCAACATTTGATGCAAAGAAGCCGTTGTATGATCAAATAAAGGATAAAACTTGGTATGTAAGTTTGGAAAAAGATCCTACTGTAATGGCCATTATGGAGATGATAAAGCAAATAGAGAATACACTTAAAGTAGAACCATACAAAGAAAAATTGGAAGAGTTAGCTTGTAACCTATTAAACGATGGTGCGAAGCGTATCACATTCTCTATTTTAGATATGGAACGCTATCATCTTACAGATGGACTTTATATAAAGATGAATGCGCGCGGTAAAGAACTGACACCATTTGAAAATTGGAAAGCCGATTTTATAAATTTAATTAGTTCAAACGAATTCCAAAAAGATAGATTTACCAATTCTATTGAACATGAGTGGAATGATTTGTTTTGGAGAGATGTTTATAAGAATTATGTTACTGAAGTATCAAAAATATTGGACGAGAAAAATAAAAGAAAGGTCAAATATCCTCGTATTGACGAACATTTTATGAACTTTTTTAATAATTTCTCCCGTCTATATTTTTTCGTGGTATCGACTTCTGACAATCCAAAAGCGGAGGATTATAACGAAAAACTATGGAGCACCACAAAAGCTCTCTATGGTGGCAATAAAGGCTTAGCGATAAAATTATTTAACTTATTGGATGCATTAGTGAAGATTGATGCAGACGAAGGTATATATTCTTTTTTCAACAATCTATTTTATATCAGTCCATCAACAGATTGGAACCAACATACTATCTCTGATGACAATTTGACAAAAGTGAAATTATTTGATTGCGATAATGTTGATCTATTCAAAAGTTGCTTTGAAGGAGATAACTTTGGATGGCAACACGTGATGCTTTATGCCATTTTAAAATATTGTGTCAAACATGATGTTTATAAGGTAACTGAAGAATTGAAGACTTATGTGCGTGTTTGTCGAAATTATCTATATCAGCATAATTATTTAGATGCTGGTAAGCTGGCAATAGTTGCTCAGGTTAGAGTTGTCGACATGAAAACATATGACAAGGTTTTTAATTATCTTTGTTCAGAGCAAAGTCCAATTGAAAGTCTTAAGAATAATTATACTGGAGAAGATTCCAAATATGTAGAAATTGAGCGTAATAAACTGAAATATTATAATACAAAAGCAGACATTAGAAAACTTGTCCATAAAATAGAAGATTTGTCGTATTGCTATGGCGACATACAAGCATTTGATGAGATCTTGAATAAATGTTTAAATAAAGAATTATCTTGTGAAATAGTTTGGAATGCTGTTTATTCTTTCAAATGTGCCACCGATTTGCAAAAAGCACAATTGTTCGTCGCGTTAAATTATAAAGGAATGACCATCGGCAATGACTGTGCCTATGGAAAGCGTATTTTTATAGGTGGTAAAGGAAGATGGGCTGTTCATTTTAGAAAAAATGAACATGAAATTGGCAACTGGATATCTGCATATGTGGATGCATATACGAATATACAAGATGTTGTTGAAATTGTCGAATCTGAGAAGAGAAAGATTGTTCGTGCTCCCCAAAATATGCGCGACTATATGCTGAAATACGAACAGGTTTTGGCTGCTCAGGTTTGGTGGCGCAACGATACTAATGAAGCACCATTTTATTACGCAATGCCTAATCCGTGGAATGATATGGATGCAATTGTAATACATAGTTTTTCAAGCCGTCCTCTTGGAAACTCCTACCAGACTTGCCCTATGGCAAACGCAGTTGCACGTACTATGTCGAATTTTGATGCCAAATACATGGGCTTTACTGGACATGGTTCTAATAAAGAAGGAATCTATATTCATAATAGTGATTCGAGCAAGTTACTTTTCTCCATGAAATTTATGCAATCTGATTGGTGTGTTACTCTTGATAGTTACAAGCAGTTACCACCTCATTTGCAGAGTAGATTTACTCCCCATATAGAAGATGGATCAATAATTTACTATCAATTACAATCCAGAATAGACAAAGATCTTATAGAAAATGCAATAGATTTTATTAAAGAAGTTGTTGAAAATTTCAAAGAAAATAAGTATATTTAGACATTCAAAATAATTATGCTTACATACATCTCCAACTCCTCCCACTACTACGAAGTGCTTTCACGTGTGATGCATGTGAAGGAGTCGTTGTGGATTGGAACGGCTGATATTAAAGATTTGTATATTGAGGAGAAAGGAAAAGCTATTCCGTTCTTGGAGGTGTTGGCAAAGCTTATAAAGAAAGGTGTGGCTGTGAGGCTGATTCATGCCAAGGAGCCTGGGCCAGTTTTCAGGGAGGAATTTGATAAGTATCCGGCTTTGTATGAGGGATTGGAGAGAGTGCTATGTCCTAGAGTGCATTTCAAGATGATGGTGTTTGATGGTAAGGAGGCATACATTGGCAGTGCGAACCTAACAGGAGCTGGCATTGGTATGAAGGCTGAGGGTACTCGTAACTTTGAGGCTGGTATTCTGACGGATGAACCTGAGATCGTTGAGCAAGCCATGACTCAGTTTGATGAGGTATGGATAGGAATGCATTGCAAAACCTGCAAGCGCAAAGACTTCTGCCCAGATCCAATACTTGGAAAATAAGATCGTCATTTGATAACTATCATAAAGGTATGCTCCAAAACGGCATACCTCTTTTTTATCTTTGCAAAAAAAACTTTGGTTATGAAAAGAAAAAGTTTTGAATTATGTTTGTTGAAAAAGCCATTGGGCTCAATTCCTGAAGAATTTGGCACGGTAGAACAATGGAAGGAGAAATATACTAAAGAGCAATTAATCAAGGAATTTACTAGTGATGAGTATGGAGTGCATCAGATTCCATTAGATGAATGCTTTGATTTTGTTCAGGATTTAGTTGCCAATGATTATTTGTATCATATAAAACTTGAAGCTGACTATCTTGAAAAACTTACCTATGATGGTGCTCTTCGGATATTTGGTGAACCTTTATCTTCCGAAGTGATGGGTAGACTCATTTATGAACTGCATGTAATAAAATTGACTGGTTTTCCAATCATGTATCTTATTATGCACGATATCGCTAGATTTGCGCATGAAGAACTGGATGCAATGATAGGCCCAGGTATTGGCAGATTGGCAGGAAGTCTTGTCGCATATTGCTTGGGAATAACAAATATTGACCCGTTAAAGTATGATTTGCTTTTTGAGAATTACATCTGCCCCCAGATACTTAACTCCCCTGATCTCAATCTGATTACTGATATTGATGGGAAAAGAGAGATCTTTAGATGGTTGGAGGAAGTTTACGGGGAGAATGGCGCTTATATGATGAGGCCTCCGCAAAGACTTTTCGGTGATTCTGTGGCAAAACTGTCATATAATCAAAAAATGCCTCTTGACAAATTGATTTATGAAGATCAATATTGTTGGGATTGCGCAAGGTTCGCAAAGGCTATGGATGTGATGATATGTGGTACACCGGAAAACGATTGGGAGTTTGTCATTAGTAGTAGTCCTATAAGGAATCAAATGCCAGTTTTTACCATAAAATGTGGCTATCATCAACCTGTAAAACATTGTATAAAGTACAATTTTGATGTATACAGATCAGATAAAATGGTAGATGTCGGAGTTATAGGATTTAAAGCACTAGCAGAACTCAAGAAGGCGTGTGCTTATATAGAGCATACCCAAGGAGTATCGATGGATTTGAACGAGATTCCGAAGGATGACCAGAAGACAATGGAAGTCTTCAAGGCAGGAGAAACCGTTGGCGTATTTGGTTTTGATGACAAAAACATGCAGAAATATCTCAAGCAGCTAAAACCATCAGCTTTTGAGGATATTCTACAACTATATACCTTATATTATTCGTTCAGAAAAAACGAAATACCCACGTATATCAAGAGATATAATGGTGACATGCAGATTACGTATCCTATACCAGTTATGGAAATATATCTAAAAGAGACCTATGGTATGATGGTATATGAGGAACAATTATTATTGTTATCGAGATTACTTGGTGATCTTAATAGGAAAGAATCCTTCGAATTGCGCAAAGCTGTTTCTAAAGCTTTCCAAGACAAGATAGATGAGTTTTGGCCTATGTTTTTCGATAATGGAGTGAAAAATGGCCACGATCCTAAAGTGTTAAAAAGAATCTGGTCTGAATGGTCGAGAAAGGGCTGGCATTATAGGAGCAAGTCTAACGAAGTTTGTTACGTGCGCATCGCTTATCTTACAGCATATCTTAAAGCTCATTATCCAGCAGAGTATATGGCTGCTATCATCAATTGTCGTTTTGATCAACCATCTGAAGTTGTACGTTTGACAAAAGAATGTCAAAGAATAGGAATTGACTTAGTAGATGCGTATGCGATCCATTACACAAATTAGAGAATAGAAAAAGATTATGGAGATGAGACAGAAAATAAAAAGATTATTGGAGATGGAAGAGGATCAATACATTCGTCCTTTGACTATCATCAGTGACAGATATGGCGGGTGTTATTCTGATGCCAGTTTTTTGGCATTTAACCTGGAGCCATGGGATGTACCTAAGGGTGTTTCTTGGGGTGGCGATGTGGATTGCGCAGAATTCTGGGAAGATGAATCTTATCAATATATCATAGGAAAAGGTGATACACCTGAAGAGGCGATTAATGACCTGATTAGGCAAAAAATGATTAAAGAATGGCCTTTTTTGAAGCCTGTGCATCTAAACGGCATACGTTTTCCTTATTATTACAGCATGAATCATAAAATCATAGAAGATGAGTATTAATAACGATTTGTATCCATTGACGATTATCAGAGACCCATATGATGGGAAGTACTCTGGTGGTAAGTATATTGCCATTAACGAGGAAATTGATTGTATCTCACCATATATCAACGAGTCGGAAGATATCTGTCAGGCTTGGTGGGAACAAACCAGCAAGGATTATATAATAGGTATAGGCAATACAGCAGAGGAGGCTCAGGCTGATTTGTATCAGAAGCTATTACCCAAGGAAGAGGATAAGAATATTGAAAAATATCTTTTCCTTGACTTTGACGGAGTGCTGAATACTGGCAACTATCAGAAGCGAATGAAGAGGGAGGGTATCGATGCCTACGATGAGTATGGTCCCTTGTTCGATCCGCAGGCCGTAGAATATCTGCGTCAAATGATCGAAAGAACAGGTTGTAAGGTTGTGATATCTTCTACTTGGCGTAACGAGGGCATCGCAAGGATGAAGCAGATGTGGAAAGATAGGGGTATGCCTGGCGAAATCTATTCTATGACCCCAATACTGCTTAGCACCACGTTCCAAGATGCTATGAATGGCGAGATGATGTCAGCACCAACAAAGTTGGCAAAGACCTTGGAAATAGAATTGTGGTTACAGAAGCATGCCTCGAAAGATGCACGTTACATGATTCTTGATGATGAAAAGATATTTATTGGCGACGATTATTATAACCACACGCTTGAAATTGATGATCAAGTGGGAATTAGTGTCTATGAAGTACTTAGAGTATGTCATGAACTGAATGAGCGACCTAAAAAAATGACAAGTGAATATTGAAGATTATGAAACTGAAAGAACTTTTCGACAAGTACACATTTGATGAGATATTACCTTATCTCAAAGCTATCGATCCTGAGAATCTGGACTCGATGTACCAATTCCGTGAGGCCTTCGACTTGCTTCGCCATATGGAACCCTCGAAGGAGGATTGTGGCGAGGTGCGTATTGAGTGGTCGGATGATGAGGATGAAGCTGATAGGTTTATCACAGTGAATCATCTTTCGGGTGATTATTGGAATGTGGCCTTAGCCAAAGAGGTGGTACTCTCAGATGACCTAAACCTCAACGAAATGGAAATGGCTGCACAATGCCTCTATGAAATTACCTTCTGGGGATTTGAGGATGAGCCAGATGATGAAGAAAGATCTCGATTTGAATATCCTCCAAAGCAGAGAAACAGATATGATGAAGCTCTTTATAAACTGCAACTCAGCAATTGGAAGCGAACAACTCCTAGGCGATATCGAAGCAAGAACCACCCACTATGCACAGATATAAGATATTGCCAAAAGAGAATTTGGGCAAGAAAGAATCGTAGCAAGCGCAAGCGCGACTATCGCGTAGAGTGCAGGGAGAATTATTGGAAAATGCATAGTCAGCGCGAGGATCTTATCGTGAAGCTTGTCCGCTGTGGGGCTTTTGAGCGTGAAGAGGTGGATAATCTGCATCAGGTAGATAGTGGCCAGTATTTTCCTTATGTATCTCGCACTTGGGATGACAGTAAGCGTATGAATTACATTCTGGATTCGATCAATAAATATCAGAATCTTGATTTCTCTCCGTATGATGATGCTATCATCTGTCTGCGTGCTTCTTCTGAGCATCCTGTATCAGAGGCAGAGAAAGAAAAACTGCTTGCAGGGTTGCCTGTCTCTCTGAAGGCTTTGCCCATCAAGGTGGGTATTGGCATTAAGGATTCCTTGAAAGAGGAAGTTGAAATGATGTTGTTTCTGAACAAAATGAAATAAAGCTATGCTTATCAATTACAAAAACAAGAAGATCTTTGCCTTCTCGGATACTCATGGAATGAACAACCGTTTGGAGATTCCGAAAGATGTGGATATTCTTATCTGTTGTGGCGATTGTACAAGGGATATCATGTCGGATGAAGAGATCATAAGTTTCCTGAAATGGTATTCGCAATTACCTGGTAGGTACAAGCTATTTGTTCCTGGTAATCATGACATGCTATTTGAGACGGAGCCCGAAAGGGCAAAACTATACTTTCCGATGTCAGTAACTTTGTTGGAAGATAGTGGAGTCAAGATAGAGGATATATACTTCTTTGGTGTCTCTGCTCGTCCATGGCGCTTCAAGAATAGCGAATATGATTTGCCAAAAGGAATAGACTTCCTGATTACTCATGCACCAGCCAAAGGTCATCTTGACAACAATACTGGATGTGAGATTCTGAAGAATATGATAGATAAGGGAAAGCCAAAGTATCACATCTTTGGACACTTACACGATTTGGGGTTACAGCAAGAATTTACTCCAGAGACAACCTATATTAATGTATCTTACTATAACCAATTATTGTATCATTATACTAAGCATGAAAGTCTTGAATTGGAGATTTCTGCCATTAGAGATATAGAAGAAGAGATAGTAAATAGTTACAATACCAATGGGCATTACGAGAATGATAAGTGTTTGCTGGAAATCAGACGGAATTTGATTAATGAGATGGTGTTGGCACATCAAGAGGATATTATTGAACCCATCAGAGAGTTTAATGATTGCTTGATGGAAGCTCTAAAGGAATTATATGAAAGGGCTAAGCGGATTTATGATGATTTGAAGGCGCATAGTGACTATGGCGATGAGATTGATGTAACGGCTTCGCTCTACTTGGATAATGATTATCCTAAGCTGCATCCAATACAAAGATATGATCGTCAGGATTTGTGGGAGGCTATCTGCGATGGTGGATGGAATGTACTATATGATGAAGGAATCTCGTTCTATATTGGACGGAATGAATCATTCGAAAGTTTGACTGGTATGGATTGTCCGCCTCCCAACTGGAACGACGGGCTTGATTCTGAGTTAACAAAGGATATGCACCTGTGTATGCAATTCCATCATCTTTTCGATTATACACAGTTCGCCATTACAGACTTCATCTATGTGAGGAAATTTTGGTCGGAGATTAAGATTGTCATTGATAAAGATCGTGTGTAATATGGAACAGCAACATCTAAGAGAAATATTGGGTAAACCTGAGAATCCAGAGCCCATGACATTGAAATCGTTTATAGAACTCCTTGCGGTTTCCATCAAGGTTTTAGTAAGAATGGTACATTAAAAATGTTGATGTGTCGAAAAGAAGAACGAGGCTTGCATCACTGCAGGCCTCGCGATGCTTACGATTTAGCTTATTTAATTCTCTTGATAAGGTTCTCGGGACTCATCTTGGCGTCCCAAATTCAGCGTCCATTTTATCTGAGCCATGGGTATTTGGTGTACGAGGTAGTCGCGGATTGCGGCCACCTCTGGGTATTGGAAATCTAGAGTCTCGCTTTATATGATGATGGGAGTTGACTTATGCACTCAGTTTCTTTATGAAATGATAGAGAGGAATATAAAATTCAGGCTCTATGCAGGTACGTATCTCTACAAAAAAAGCTAAATTAATAATTTTATTTACTTCATCTTCATTTAGATCATCAATATGTCTATTTACCTTTGCAGTTATTTCTTCATCAGTTAACTTCCATTCTTCTTCGTGAGACAGATTCATTTCTTTCATTTTTTTATTGAGTTCTAATTCACCGTCAGAGACGGGTACATATTTCGCTTTTTCAAAAAATAAATCCACGATCGCACTACAAAGGAATAGTCTTAGAGACTCCTCTTTCTCCATCTTATTTGCTAAGAAAAATTTCGCAGCACTGAAAAATAATGGATGCTTCATAAGAGCCTTGATTCCTCCCTCTTTGCTTGTTTTTTGATATTCTTCTGCTAAAGGCCAGTATAAATCTATGGCGCTATATACGCTACGCCATTTGAAGAATGGTATGTCTGTGGTTATTTTTCGTGCTTCACGCTTTAAGTTTCCTTTCAGAACCTCGAGATTACATTCTTCTGCATTATGACGTAGTGAGAATATAAGCGATTCTCCTATGCTAGTTGAAACTGCACTTACATATTCTTTTGCTCTCTTCACGCTCGCATATGCACGGACAGCCTTATCAACATTTTTGGGCTTGATGAGAGAGTAGTTCTCTCCCTCGACGGGTATAATAAGCCTCTTCTTTAATCCGGGAAAGGCTTCCCAGTACTTATGCAAGCTTTCTACCTTTTTGTTTGTAATGCGACGGTCTTTCGTCTTAGTTACCTTAGCTGTTTTGTTTTTCTTTTCCATTATTGTTATCCTGTTTTTGTTTTTGAGTCGACAAAGGTACTGCTTTTATGGGGATTGTGCAAGGATTAGGTGTAAGATTAACAATAATTATCCGCAACAGCCTCAAAAGTATTCATTAGTTAAACTCATTGTGCTTGTCGGCAAAAAACAGCTATTTGTCGAAACCCAGTTTGTACAGTTGAATTGTTCTTTGTAATTTTGCGACTTATTTTTAAAACAACAATTATATGGAACAATTTGTCTACAAATCAAAACTGTACAAGATTCGTTTGGTGAAAACAGAATGTGACATCTTTGGAAATCCAATACCATCGGACAAATGGGATGTGTTGGTAAAGGCTTTGGATGATGACCTTCGTAAGAAGAAGGAATTCAAGTTCATACACCCAAGAAGTAAGAAGACGTTTTACCGGCATTATAAAGACAGTCCTGCCAATGGCGTTACAAGGCTGGTGATTGGCCAGTTTAACGACAGAGTGCATTTTGCCTATGTCAGAATTCTCCTGAATTCTTATTTGTATAAGGAGCCGTATCTGGTCATTGAGCGATACGACACCATCGTCCGAAACCCTGATTATCTGGCAGAGATGGTGGCAAGGGCTTTTAACTGGGCTCTTGAGGGTTCAGGACAGGAGGTGATGCTGGAGCCATGGGA
>AUXO012510570.1_pt1 | contig 17737 bp, 13 predicted proteins | sample 768731 | NCBI WGS metagenome assembly AUXO01 (sample SAMN02715735, study PRJNA202380) | gut metagenome | biome: sheep rumen | host: Ovis aries | place: New Zealand: Palmerston North
CCTAACATTCTGTTAGAGTTCATTGCCTGCATGTTGTGCTGTACTACCATAATTTTTTCTCCTTGTTTTAAACTGGGCTTCGGATAATCGCCCCGGTTGATAAGTTGTTTTGCAGGACTCCTTCCTGCTTACACTCATTATATCGGTGCCATATAAAAAAAACTTTAGAGGAAATTTCAAATTTTTTATTTTTTGGATTTTATTATTCCAAAACCTCTTTGAACACCTCTATAAGCCTAGAATTGTCCTCGGCGGTAATATTTCCGATATGTCCTACTCTGAATACCGTATTACCTATCTCTCCCCCGTTGGGGCAAAGCCAGATATTATATTTATCTTTGAAGGTATTAACTATGTCTTTTGCGCTTCCTTCCTTTACTCTAAGCGCTGTAACGCAGTTTGATTGCATTTCGGAAAACGCATCAAGCGGCAGATCTGCGATTCCATCTCTGAACTGCTTAGCAATCGCTGCAATCCTCTTATGCTCAGCTTTCTTACCACCGGTTTTCTCAATCTGATGGAGCCTTGCATTAAGCGAAAGCAATATTGCTACTGCAGGGGTAAAAGGCGTCTGTCCTCTTTCTCCATTCTTTAAAGCCTCCTTAAGGCTTAGGTACATACCTGTTTCCGTGTTCTTCTCCACACGTTCTATTGCCTCCGGAGCCATAGTTATCATTGAAATACCGGGGTGAAGGGCCAGTGCCTTCTGTGAACTTGTAATGACAGCTGCAATACCCAACTTATCCATTTCCAATTCATCAGCCAAAAAAGCACTTATTGCATCTACTATTAGAAGAATTCCATTCTCTTTGCAAAACTCTGATACCATCGGCATATCATATAGTACGCCCGATGATGTTTCACACATATTGATAAGAAGAGCTGTATATCCTTTCCCCGAGAGCCCTGCGAATTCGCTCTTTTTAAGGGTCTTTCCAAACTCAAGCTTTACCTCAGTGTACTCTCTTTTGTGTAGCTCACACAATTCCGCAAATCTCTGGCCGAAAGATCCTCCGTTTACAACGATAACCTTGTCCTTATCGTTTAAAATGTTCATAACGGCAGACTCCATGGCTCCCGTTCCCGATGCAGTAAGAAACGCAACCCTGCTGCCCTTAGGGGCGGAAAGAAGCTCCATCATCATTTTTTCGTTTTCCTTCATGATCTCGGAAAACTCGGGTGTTCTGAAATATGGTGCTGACTTTCCGGACACTTCCAGAACCTCATCGCATGACATTACCGGCCCAACCGTAAAATTCAACATTTTCTCCGACATTGCTTTTCTCCCATTTCTGCAGTAATGATGTTTTTTCTTATCACTACATTTCTTGATTTTTCTCATACGATGTCGAAATACCCACAAGTACTGTTATCATTTTTTCCAAATATCGCTTATTATCATATTAGTAAAAACATCTCTGCCATTATTGTTCAAATGTGTAGCATCAGAGAATAATTCTGTGTCTGTAAGTGAATTACTATAATCCAATACTGTTATACTATAGTTTCGAATAGACTCATAAAACAATTCCTGCATTTTATAATAAAATATCATATCCTCTTTTTGGATATAATTTGTCAAGAATGGGGGAATGATCAATATTATATTCTTTCCAGATACTTCATTGATTAATTGATTGAACAGTTCTTCATTCTCTTTAATTGTTTGTGATCTTTCCTTTTTCCATGTACTGGATAATGATATTAAATCGTTACTCTTTATCACATCAGAGCTCCCTCTCCAGTGTAAATCCCATTTCCTATTATCCCAAAAATGATCTCCGAATAACTCCCTACAACGCAAGTGGCCAATAATAATATCATTATCCATTGAACTTGCATTATGAAAATCATCAAAGCCTCTATTAGCATAGATATAACCTCCTGCATACGCTTCAGCAGATTTGGACATATCATAATTAAAGTAATAGTAAGGGAAAACCATAAAAACATTTTCAATTTGTTTGTACAATTGGAATTTGCTTTTTTTTAATTCCCTGAGAAGAAGCAGATTATAATACAAATCCTGTGAATGCCAGGAAACATCTACTGTTCCGCCAGGAAATCGTCCTGACTCTATTCCCCTAAACGAATATGATAACCCCATCACAATATTTTCATAACTTTTATCTAAACTTAATCCATCTATGTACCCTTTAATGTCAGGAGTAAAATAAGCGTTCGTCATGAAAAATAGGTATGGTTCAACTATTTTCTCTTTGTTTATTCCTAATTCCTCTAATTCTTTTTTTGCCGATTTTCTAACAGATTCTGTCTCTATTAGCAAAACAATATAGTCATAATCTATTTCAGAAATTCTATCATAAGGAATATAATTCATCCCTTGCAAAAAATCCTTTTGAATATATTTATCCGATATACCTATCACTTCATATTTTTCTCCTATAAAACAGGAAAATTTGCTTCTCAATATTCTGTTAGCTATTCCATAAATAAGCACCCTCATATATCTCTTCCTTGAAACTAAATCTTATGGCATAAACATGTTAAATACATTTATTTACATATATTTCATAGGCTTTTTCCATATATATATATGAATCTAGCGTATAATCGTCAATATCCTGCTCGGATTTTTCAAATACTCTCATATGATTTCCAACCATGTCATATCCCGAAGCATAAGTAAAACCTACTCCCCCTGAAAAACGAGGATTACATTCCAATAAAAACAATACTCCTTCATCTGATCTAATAAACTCAAAATTTACACAACCTGAAATATTTAATCGATCAGCCAATTCTCGACACGTTCTTTCAATTTGATCATCCCTTTTAATTTGTACAGTTGTCCCAAGACCCTTATTTGTTCTTAATATTTCCTCACGAGAAGCAACTACAACTTTCCCTGTAATAGGATTTCGCACCACATCCGCACAATAAATGCTTCCATTGATATAGGGTTGAATCAGATAATCCGTTTTAATTCTATCTCTATAAAATGATAAATCATTTAGATTATTCAGGATAATAATGCCTTCACTACTGCGTCCACATTCTGGTTTACATATATAAGGGAATGATGAATATTCCGTGATACTTTCTATATTAACGTTAGGAATAGTCTTGACGAAAATAATGTCTTTACAATAATCCGCCAACAAAGCCTTGTTTCTGCATATTGACAATGTTTCCTTTTTTGACTGACAAAAGGAACAGCCCAATTCTTCCTGCAACTCTTCTCTGCACGAAAGCCAATCTACATCTAAATCTGTCAACGGTAAAATAAAATCTATTTTATATTTTTTACATAAATCCCTTATGACTGTTTCAAACCCGTCATCAAAAACAAGTGGAATTTCATGAAATTCGTCAACAAGCTCTGCATTATGAATCCATTCTCGCGGATAACAATTACACCCAATTACATAATATCCATTCAATTTTAGAGATTTAATAACCGTTGAACCCGATTCTGATCCTATGGATAATACTAATACCTTTTTCATCTAAATCTCACACTTCCTAACCAGATTGTTTTATACAGAAATATGAATAAATGCCGTTGTTAATTATTCCTATATTAACTCTGTAATTTTTTCAATAATTTCAGTTGACATTCCCTCAAACATTGGTAATGTCAAAACGCGTTCAGCCAAGCTTCGGGCATTAGGAAGCATTACCGTCTTATACTTATTCTTAAAACAAGCTTGATCTGCCGTCAATGGATAAAAATATTTTCGGGTATTAATGCCATATGATTTAAATTTGTTATATAATTCATCTCTTGTTAATTCATAACTTGATGATACAATAATCGGAAAATAAGCATAGTTTTTTGTGGCATCCTCGTTTTCTTCAAAGAACTCTATCCCTGCTTTGGATGATAGTCTATCAATATACTCATCATATGATTTTTTCCGATCTGCAACCGTTTTATCAAATCTTTTAAGGTTACATAACCCCATAATGGAACATAACTCATTCATTTTTGCATTAGCCCCAATCTCCGTCACCAGTTCTTCTCCACGAATACCAAAATTCTTGAGATTATATAGTTTTTCATATAATTTGTGTTCAGAAAATGTAACCGCTCCTCCTTCTATGGTATTAAAAACCTTCGTTGCATGAAAGCTAAAGACAGACGCATCACCGTATGTTCCAATTCCTTCACCATTATATTTAACTCCAAATGCATGGGCCGCATCATAAATAACTTTTAATCCATACTTATCCGAAATGCGTTGTATTTCCCCAGTGTTACATACATTTCCATATACATGAACCGGTACTATAGCAACAGTTTTTTCTGTAATTAACTCTTCAATCTTTGATTCATCAATTGTTCCGTCGGATAGTTTTACATCACAAAAAACAGGCACCATCTTGTTTCGAACAATTGCATGTGTAGTAGAAATAAAAGTGAACGGCGTAGTAATTATTTCCGATCCCTCGGGAAATCCAAACGCTTGAATAGCCATTTCTAGTGACATATGACCGTTCACCATCAGAGATAACTCTTTTACTTGAAGATACTCTGATAGCTCTTTTTCTAATTGTTGATGGTACTGTCCCATATTGGTTAACCAATGGGTTTCCCAAAGGGGTTTTATCGCCTCTATGAATTCTTCATAAGGAGGCATTGATGATCTTGTGACATTGATTGTTTTTCCCATTTTCGTTATCCTAATATTTCATTCAACTCATTAATAAGTTCATAATCTTCAACTAATTCATCTATCGTCACAACATTTTCGTATCCTTCCGACTTTAGGAAAGAAACTATCTGTTCTTTTCTCTTAATTTGCGCAACTATTACTAATAAACCCTTATCCTGTTCTTTCAGATGAATATGTCTCCATATCCTCTTCTCACCATAATACCAATCTTTACAATCTCGATCAATCATATATTCAAGCTGAAAACCTTGGGTGGAATCGATTTTATCAACTATTGACTTGGCCAGATCAGTAACTCCATATACTGCCACCTTTCCATTCTCTCCGGGTGTCATGCTTCGGATTTTTCCAAGGAAATTATCACTATTCTTCCAGAAATATGAGAGCATCTTGTTTTCTGCTTTTGACATCTGTAAGGGAGAATAGGTTGAATCAACGGAATCCATTTCTCCACTCCAATCATCAACGGCTGGATGTTTAAATATAGGATCCGACATCACTCGTTTATAGTCATTATACATAGGATGTCTAGGGTTCCTAACATTTGCAAACCACTCAATATCTTCTTCCTTTGCACCCCACGCAACAAATGGTCTAAGTCTTACAGAATCAGCCCCGAACTCCTCTATACACCTTCTTGCAAATCTTGGCATTTCTCGGAAATTCTGTTCCTGAACAACGGTACATAATTCAAGATGGTTTATTATGTTTTTTTCTCGTAACCCTTTAATAAATCTAAGATTGTTTTCTATCTGGCTAATCGGGAGTTTTGTGCCCGACAAATATCTGTATATGTCTTCATCAAAACTCATAACCGTAATTGAAACGCTTAAATTTGCCTTGCCAAGATTCTCGATTTGCTTCCAGTGCTTCTCATCAAACATTGAACCATTTGATTCCAATGATACTTCCGTATTTTCTATTCCTACATCGGGATTCCATTCAGACAGTAGCTTTAATATGTGTTTACTTGCAAACAACTCACCACACCCGTTTGCTGAAATATATGTCACATGTGGCAGAACCTCTCTTAATCTTTCTTCAATAATTTCATAATTCCTCTCTATTTGTTCCATATCCTTTCCATGAAGCTTACTGTGATATGTACATCCCGTACAGGCATAATTACACGTAGTTTCAAAGGCCAATGCAAGCCGTTTAGGAAATCTTTGTTCAGGATCATAATCTATCAATTCTTCCGCTAAACTATTATTAGCTAAATATGGGCAAGAATCGACAATACACATGCTATAATCTTGCGCTAAAAGGCGATTTTTGATACGTTTTGCTGCCTCATTGTTATACAGTTCTTCTACTGTGTTATCAATCAGATTGCCTAGATGCATGTCTCTCATCCAACTACATAACCTTACATCCCCATTTACCGAATAAACCTGAAATCTATTCATTCCTCTTGAACATATTTTTGCCATAACGCCTTCCTCTCCGAATAGTCAACTATTCTGTCCTAATAAATCATTCCACAATGGAGCAAAAAAATGTTCACATCCATATTTTTTTAACTCCGGTACTATTTCCTCTTCTCTTTTCCAAACTCCTCCAATGACAATGAATGTATCATTCCAGTCATAGGGATAATCCTTCATCTTCCAAACTGGTTTACCATTAAAGTTTTTTCCAGGTTCTCTAAAATCTGTTTCAACATAACCACAAAAATCTATCTCGTTATGATTCAAATTATCAGCTATGTGTTTCGGGTAGTCTCCTATTCCAAGAACTACAATCTTTTTATACAACTGAATCGTTGCCTTTTCTTTTTCGGTCATATCAAAGACTCCCGATAAGAGTCTATATGCAGCCCTCATAGCATGCACATTTGAAGATTGCTCATTTCCAAAAACATTTTTCATTATCAATTCAAACTCATCGCTACAAAGACTACTATTTAAGAAAGCACAACGGCATAGCCACCAGTTGCTCCTCTTCATTATTGGCTGAGCATATTTTTTCTCTGTGTAATCATTAAATTTTTGAAGCATTGAAATAATACTGAAAGTGTGTGACAAAAACTTTTCATGATCTTTTTCAGTTTGTCTCGTCCATGAGCCCTCTGTTCTATATCTGTATACAGACATAACCCTGTCAAAATAGTATACTTTTCCTTTAGTAAGTGCATGGAGTTGAAATCTGTAATCCGCTGTATCAGCCGTAGGAAATCTATCATCATAGAAAAATACTTCTTTTTTTGCCATCACAGTTGCCGAACTAAGTATGCCAATTGGAGGCATAATTATCTCCTCGGGTGTTAAGTAACGATCACCATTATATGGATGATACTCTTCTGAAGTTTCATCTTCAAAATTTAACCAGTTAGAAGCATGTGCGGTAAGCGATACATCCGGATGAGATTCCATAAAATCAAATTGTATTTGAAGCTTATAAGGGTCCGTCCAGTAATCATCGCCTTCGCACCAACATCCATATTTCCCATGGAACTTTTCCAGTTTAAGTTTTTTGAACCATTTTCTCCACTCACCTCGGGAAAATGTATTGTATGGGGGTATAAATAGATAAAAGATGTCTGGATATTTATCGACATAGTCTTTAATTATACTTGATGTACCATCTGTAGAAAAATCGTCAAAAATAAAAACATTAAACCTAAAATTCGTTTTCTGCATTAGTATTCCATCTAACATATCTCTGATATATTTTACATGATTATATGTACTACATTCTATCGTAACCATTATTTCGTCAGTATTGACATTATTTCCCACTGCCCGGTCCTCCGTATTCCGTCATCTTAGAAAATTGATTTTAATTCTTTAAATAGTCCATGAAATTCTGCTTGTTTTCCAATGCTGAAGTGGTTGGCCGACCGAGATCCTCCCTTGCTCCGATCGAACACTTCACCTCTATGAATGACATTTCATTTCTGCTTTTTGCTGCATTCAGTTCATTGTCAAGCGCGTCAAAATTATCCACAGAAACTGCGTTTGGATATCCGCAGGCTTTTGCAATTCCGATCAAATCAATCTGTCCTGCAACAGTGGGCATACCTCCAACTGTCTCATGTGCACCGTTATTGATCACAACGTGAATAAGATTCCTAGGCTTATTTGCTCCTATCACTGCCATGGCTCCCATATGCATAAGTGCAGCTCCATCGCCGTCAATACACCACACTCTGAGTTCCGGTTTATTGATTGCGACACCGAGCGCTATCGAGGAACTGTGTCCCATGGAACCTACGGTAAGAAAATCATATTTATGGCTCTGTCCGTTAGCTTCCCTGATTTCAAACAGTTCGCGGCTTGCTTTTCCTGTAGTGGAAACAATAGGATCCTCTCCACTTGCCTGTACTATATGGCGGATTATTTCCTCCCTCACCATAGAATTATCGTTCTTATATTCCACCTTTGGAGCATCAGTAAGTGCTCCCTTCCGGATGACAAACGCCACATCCTTGCCGGATTCAAGAACCGTTCGGAATTCTTTCATTTTTGCGGATAATTCTTCTTCTGTGGTTTCCTTGTCTACCACAAATGATTTGATATCCATATCGTCAAGAAGCTTCAGCGTGACTTCTCCCTGATATACGTGCTGAGGCTCATCATGAATTCCCGGTTCTCCTCTCCACCCGATTATAAAAATCATAGGAATCGCATAAACCTTATCGCTGAGAAGGGAAGCCGCGGGATTGATAATATTGCCTTCTCCGCTGTTTTGCATATAAACAACAGGCACTTTGCCTGTGGCAAGATGATATCCGGCTGCCAGTGCCGCACAGTTGCCTTCATTTGCGGCAATCAAATGATGATTGGGATCAATTCCATACTTATCGATCAGATAATTGCACAATGCTTTTAACTGTGAGTCGGGAACTCCCGTATAAAAATCCGCGCCAATAATCTCTACAAGTTTTTCAACTTTCATAATTCAATCACCTCAATATGATATGATACAGACCAGCGATAGTGTCTTCATCCAGATCTATCGGGAAATTCTTCAGGCGATCCGGATTAACGCTTTTTTTCAATATCTCAAACTGCTCCGGAGTTGCAGCCGGAATACCAAGTTCGAGTTTCTCGAATAAATCTTCCAGCGTCTTTGCTCCGTTCTTTCCGTCTGATGCGCCAAGAGCAATTCCGATTTCATCCAGTATACCTTTAAGATACTGTTGCCCCCGCTCGTCAGAGCATTTCGAAGTATTATCCAACATCCATCTGTAGAGAACTCTGTTGCACAGAATAGTTGCATGACCGTGCGGAATGTTGAAAAGACTCGTAATTTTGTAACACATCGCATGTCCGGCCGTGGTCTGGGTAATATTGATAGCTTTTCCGGCTATGTTGGCAGCGATAAGCATTTCGCTAAGCCCATCTTCTGTATTGCTTAAATAACCATCAATATTTCGGATTATTCTTCGGATGGCATCACGACTGTATTCTTTGCTTTCTTCAGTGCTCTTTACAGACCAATATGATTCGATGGCATGGCATAAGGCATCACACATGGCTGCTTTCTTTTGATAATCCGGAAGCGTGGAAAGCGCCTTGGAATCCATTAAAACTGTCTGCGGAATAATACTATCATCGGTTATACTCTGCTTTTCACCATTACGGTAAATAACCGCAAAACGGGTTGCTTCTGACCCTGTTCCTGCCGTAGTCGGCATTACAAGAAACGGAATATCGGTCTTCTCGCTATACAGCTTAATGCACTTGGCAACATCCATCGCCGAGCCGCCGCCGACTGCAATAATTGAGTCGCAGGATTCACTATTGAAGACGTTTAATCCATCCAGAACATTTTCATAGAGTGGATTAGGTTGAAATCCATGAAATCTTACTACCTCTACGCCCTTGCCTTCTATCTCGTCGATCTTTTTACAAAATTCCTTCAAAAGATATATGGATTTTCCGCAGACAAGAAGTATCTTTTTTACTCCACCGTCATAAATCCACTTATCCAACCCGGCATAATTGTCTTTGGCAGATATTATTTGCTGATCCAATTTCTATACCTCGGCGGGTATCATTCTTATGATATCCTTAAACGGCATCAACATAGCATCGCATTCCTCTGCTCTGTGATTTAACAGAATAGTCTCGGCGGCTTTCTGCATAGCAGGCACCTCCGCTCTCATTAGCTGGTTAGCATAAATGATGATATTTGCGCCACGTTCTTTCCACTCTTCTTCTTTGATTGAGTTAAATGAGGTGGGAACGAGCACTATCGGCGTAGTCTTATCTTTCTCGCGGAATTTTTCAATAAATTCCTGTATCTCCGAAGGGTCTTTTTTTCTGCTGTGTATCATGATGGCATCAGCTCCCGCTTCCGCAAAAGCAAATGCTCTTGTCAGCGCGTCCTCCATTCCCTGTTCAAGAATAAGACTTTCGATTCTTGCGCAGATCATAAATTCTTTGGTGCGTTGCGCCTTCTTTCCGGCACGTATCTTCTCACTGAAGTTTTCGATGCTGTCCTGTGTCTGCTTTACTTCGGTTCCGAACAGGCTGTTTTTCTTCAGTCCTGTTTTGTCCTCGATGATTACCATCGATACTCCGAGGCGCTCGAGTGAGCGAACCGTATATACAAAATGTTCTGTTTTTCCGCCTGTATCACCGTCAAAGATGATGGGTTTGGTTGTAACCTCAGTAATATCTTCTATGGTTCTGAACCTTGATGTCATATCAACCAGTTCTATATCAGGTTTTCCCTTGGCAGTCGAATCGCAGAGGGATGATATCCACATTGCGTCAAACTGGTGTCCACCGCCATTTTGATATACCACGGTATTTTCTACAATAAGCCCTGTAAGTCCGTCATGAGCTTCCATAGCCGTGATAAGTCCCTTGGCATCAAGCATCCTTCTTAATCTTCCTCTCCTGAAATCGGGCATTGCAAAGTCAGCGCGTGTATGTGCCTGTATATCTTCATACTTCTGATCGTGTGAATACGGGTACTCTACAAGCTTTCCTCCGTAGGAAGCCAGTATGGAAGTAACCTCGTCTCGAATCGGCCTCTGGAATCCCTCGCTCCAATCATCTCCGTGTACTACGATTGAGGGTCTGTACTTCTCAAGGTTTTCCTTGTAACTGAGTGTTTCCTGGTCAACAACCTTATATACTCCGGTTATATTTTCAAACATAGTCTTTCTTTCAGACGCAGGAACAAGAGGCATTCTCTTATAAGATGCCACTGCTTCGTCTGACAGAACGCCTATGATAAGCTTACCCAGTTTCTGCGCTTTTTTAATGATTGCTATGTGGCCGCCGTGAATTATATCTGAAGAGAAGCACATGTAAACGGTACGGGATTCTATTTCCTTAAGTTTACTGCTTACCACCGCAAGATCTTCGGCATTGTCTATCTCTGAACACAAAAGATTTTTTACATCCAAAGCACTGATATTGGCTGCACCGTCGAGCTCATTCAGCGCGTTTTCCGCATATACCTTGGTGTTTCCCGCTTCGCAGAATTCAACGATCTTGTCAAGCCATGTTTTCCAATCCGCTTTTTTTATCTTATAGAGAGCCTGGGCTGCCATTACATCCGTGAATATATCAACACCTACCTTAATAACTTTTCCATCTTTAATCTGGGCTTTAAAATCCTTATCCGGAATCGGCATTGTGGATGATACTGTCATACAGGATTCTTCGGAAGAAAGCACCGCATCTAAAACCTCGCTCTCAAAAACAAGGTCTCCGTGCATCAGAACTATATCATCATCCAATTCTTCTCTGGCGCAATAGATTGAATATATATAGTTTGTCTTATCATATATGGGATTTTTTACGAACGTAAAATGAAGCGGAAGTTCAAGACTTTCACAGTAATTTACAAGAACACCGTCGTAATAGCCTGTGGTCATTACCACTTCTTTTATGCCTGAATCGGCAATCAGCTTAAGCTGTCTTGACAGTATAGTCTCATGTGTCGAGACCTCCGTCATACATTTGGGATGCTCTGATGCAAGAATTCCCATTCGTGAACCTAATCCGGAGTTTAAAATCAATGCTTTCATACCCAACACCTCTCTTCTCGGTTTATGAATTCTTCTGTTTTAAATACTCGCTGAACGGCATTTCGGGGTCAACATGTTCCATTTCATGCACGGCACCGTTTATTATAGGAGTACGCCAGTCACCATATGCTTTGGTAAGTATTTCTTCATATTTTTCGGGACATCTTATCGTGGTATTTTCGAACGGCATTTCTATCGCATTGGCATACCATTCTCTTTTATAAATAAACTTATCGTTAAATGTTCTGAACGATGTCTCTCCTATCTCTTCCGAATTATTGTCATCACAAGCACATTCTTCGAGATAGAGATTCTTTATTTCGCTGATTGTATATTTCTGAGCGGCTTCTTCGTATTTCTCTATATATTTAACATAGTTGGGATTGGGCTCAAATCCGTACTCAATGCAGCTTTTTGCGTTGTAACCTCTTATGATCTCCCAATAATCCATTATACGGCTCTTTTTTTCTTCCCTGATTGTCTCATCATCCGGAAGATTAAACATCGGGAAAATATCAAGCCAAATACCGAGGTTATGTGAAGGATTTTTTATATTCTCATATTCCCACTTAGAAAAACCGGTCGTGTCGGATCTGCGGATTTTACAATGATCCACCTCAGAATCGGGCTCAGTAAGATGACTCTGGAAATAATACGGATAAGTGCATTCCTTGGGGGCTACTTCAAGAAATTTTTTGTAGTCCTCCCATTCCATAGAAATATCTATATCATCATCCCACGGAATAAATCCTTTGTGTCTTGCGGCTCCGAGCAATGTGCCTGCATTCGCGAAATACTTCAGATTATGTTTTTCACATATCTCTTTTACTTTAGCCAGCAGGTCCAGGCCTACTTCATGAACCTTTTTTTCTTTTTCCGTAAGATTGTATTCCATATCCCTTCACCTCACTTAATTACTTGACTTATACTTCTCTAATATTTCATCATGGGTAATATCAATAAATGAAAAATACGTCGCTTCCATTACGCCTTTTCTCTGCTCCATGGGAGGCAGTTCCATATAATTTCCGTATCGCATCCTTAAGTATTCGTCGTATCCTTTTATTGCCATAATTTTCAGGCCTTCAAATTCCATATCTGTAAAGCCTGAAAACAATTCTCTCGGAAATCCGTACTCACATTTTTTAATCGGCCACATATGGCAATTTACATTTTGAGTAATTACTGAATTGTATTTTGCTGTTTTCTTATCTTTTATTTTATGTGTTAATTTACTAGGTATCAGGTACAGAAGACTATACCATATCCGCATAAATAAATTCTTTTCATTTGTCCGACCCAATGCGGCATACAGGAGTTTCCGGATGCAGAACATCTGTCTGTTAAACTTTTTCCGCTGCTTCCCCCCGTCGGGAACATTTTCAAGATCAAAAACATCAATACATATTCCCGTTTTCTGTTTTAATTTTTCCTGTCCGGCTTTTATATATTCAGTACCGAGCCTGCGGATCTTTCCATATCCCCATCTGTACCCAGGGTCTGTTCTGTGGTCTTGAAAAAAGAACCTTGTTGTGTCAAGGTCAGTTTTGCATGCCTCAAAAAATTTCTCATAATCATCATGCAAAAACATTACGTCAAGGTCATCATCCCAGGGAATAAAACCTTTGTGACGAACCGCTCCCAACAAGGTTCCGGCATCCACCGAATAATTGATTTTATGCTTACGGCAGATACGATCTACCTCAGCCAGCATTTCGAGTTCTATAATCTGAAGCTGTCTGAGTTCATCGGCAGACAGCTCTACTAAATTACTCATTTAATTCTCTCCATCCATACAGATCAAAAGATACAGCTATTTTAAGCTCAGCTTTTAGGCACACATCCCGTCCTGAATTTCATGTAGCGTTCTGTGATCTCAGCCATTGCTATGGATTCCTCTGCCGTAAGTTTGTAACTGTTTCTGGCATAGCCGTTAATCTTCATTATAAACTCACTGATTTCATATCTGAGTCCGTCGCCCTGGAAACTGGGTTCATAAACCTCTATCTTATTCCCCGTACTGTAATCTTCATCCTCATATCGAACTTCAAAATGTTTGGTGATCCACCATGGAGAAGGCGCTATAAGATAACCCTTAGTACCGGAAACAACCAGCTGTCCTTCCGTTTTTACGCCTACACCGGTTTTTGCGGTAGCCATAGAGTTCTCATACTCTATATCAATTTTGTTATATATATCAACTCCATTCTCATCCCAGAGAATATGGAAATTGACATCTTTAAAGTCTTTTCCGAGAATTTTGATGATGGGAAGCAGTACATTGGATCCGTATTCCAGGAATCCTCCACCGTACTTGGCGTCGGTTCTCTCTCGTGAACCGTCCTTTGCAAGTCTGGTGAAATTCGCTTCCACATCCCTGATTTCACCGAGCTTTCCGCTCTGAACAATACTGATAAGTCTCTGGAATCCCGGGCTGTATGCAGCTTTTACAGCTTCAAGCAGCACGAGCTTTTTTTCTTTCGCAAGTCCGTAGAGTTCTTCGGCTTCCGCCTTTGTGAATGTCAGAGGTTTCTCCGACATTACATGTTTTCCCGCAAGAAGCGCTTTTTTTGCATACTCGTAATGCGTCTCATTAGTTGACGCAATATATACTGCTCCTATATCCTGCAAAAACTTGTCATAATCCTCGCTTTCAGCCTGAAGCGTCCATTTTTCACTAAATGGAATCAAGCTCTCTTTCACGGGATTATATGCCGCAACTGTTTCGATACCGCTGACATACTTTGATTCGGCTAAAAATCTCTCCGCTATTCTTCCGGTACCTACAATTCCGGTCTTCATTATCTTGAATTTGTTTTCTCTGAGTGAAGTAGATGAAATATCGGGAGTGCGTGGCAAGTAGACCACCTTACAAAACTGGTTAAGGTAGTCAAATGTTCCAACCCAATCGGATCCCACCGTAAAAATATCCACCCCGTATCGCTGGATATCCTCGATCTTTTGGCCGTCATGGTCTTCGACTATTATTTTATCTGCAAATCCGGTGGATCTGACATTTTCAATTCTGGTCAGGACATCGTCAATAACGTTGACTTTTCCTCTGGCCTCATCAAAATGCTCGGTTGTTACACCGACAATAAGATAGTCGCCCAGGGCTTTTGCATTTTTAAGAAGATTGTAATGACCTTGATGGAACAGATCATATGTGCCGTAAGTTATTACTTTAGTCACTTTCCTTTTTTCCACTCCACATACTTAATCATGTCTTCAAATGAAATCCAGCTGTCTTGTTCGTTTATTACCATTCCTTCGGGGCCAATAAGTCCTTCAAAGGCACTGTTATTGAACCTCTCGAGGTCTCCGACCATCTTCAAGCCATCTGCTGAAACGGAATTTTTCTCCTTTTGAGCAGCAAGTTCTTTAAGTATCGGCATAACCTTTTTCTCACTGTATGATTTTTGTACGAAAACCTGCTCCCGGCGAAGATTGAACGTTAATATATCTTTTGACATGGCTGACACGAGTCTTACAAGTCCTCCTTCACGGAAAGCCGCGTGTCTCATCCATACTATGTCGTTCGTATTGGTATCATATAACTTTTTCTCTCCGGTTTCGGGATCAACCTTCATAACAAAGTTGTATCTTTCTCCGAAAAGAAAAAGCTTTCCCTCATATTCTACACAGTCAGCATACTTTGCCTTGTCGCACCAGGGATTTAATATGTCTACATATACATTAATCTCTTTATATACGTTCATTTTGGGATCATATATAACGAGATTATTTGCAGACTGAGGTATAAATACTATCTTTTCACCAAATGGGATTGCTCTTGCGTAAAGGTTTGCGCCATTTGCAACCTCGCCTTTAATAAAATGAAGATACTCATATGTTCCTTCCTTACGATCTACTTTAAACAGACCGTTCATATTGGAAGCCATCACATATCCTGTATCAACCTCAAAGTATCCGGCATCCCTAAATTCAGGCTTTACCTTTCCCTCAAACATTCCGCTGGGGGTTGACAGAGATGTAACCTTTATCTTTGCGTCATCGGGAGAAACAGAATCTTCATGTAACAGGACATGATAATCCTGAATATAGACCGGTTTTCCTGTACTTGCAAACAACTTCTGTAACAGGCCGGCGTCACCGTAATAAAAGTCACATAAATCTATAGCCTTATTGAGGTCACCCGACTCATCACAAATACCGACACCGGATTCTTTGAATTCCTCGATTATCTCATAATATTGTTTCTTCAGTTCGGGTATAAGTCTGTCCGCAGAAGGAAGACCGGGGAATTTTTCCGCGTCCACAAACCAGCCGGGACACCAGTAAAGAGAAAAAGTGTCCGGATTTTCTTTACAATATCTGATTAGATCTCTGATCTTGTTAATTATATACTCGCTATAAATTATCATCTCGCGGATTCCTGTGTAGTAAAGAACTACACACTTATCATTTTTAGAATCAGAGAGTTTTTGTTTTGCAGGTGTTTCGCAGCGAATATGATCACTGTCGCCCTGTTTTGATGCCCAGTCATATACTTCAAATTTAGTGTCAAGTACTCTGATCTGTTTGGAAAAGTACGGATAATCATGCGCAGCACCGGTTCTGCTGGGCGTCATATAATTCTCACCATATTGAATTTTGAGAAAAGCATGATAGTCCTTAGGAAGCGGAAGTTCCATCATTTCAAAAGGAAACATGGTCTTCTCATAAAAGAGTTCTTTGGGAAGCTTCCAATTTCTAAGTCTCACAAAAGTGCTGTATCTTGTTACATAGTCAGCTTCGTCTTCCACCGTGAAACGACACACCTGGTCATAGAGCATGCAGAGCTGGTTTGCAAGAGGCCTGTCCGTAGTAAATGTAAATCCGGTATCCTGCTGCAATCCGATAATGCTTGCAGCTATCAGATCTTCCTGTGCCTTAGCTGCCTCGACATCACCCATCTGAAGATGTTTTATAGTGTAGTCATTTAGCTGATAAAGACTTTCAATATTTGTAAGGAGATCTACTATATAATCCTCCTTCTTTTTATCACGGGGAACATAATAGAAAGGAAATACGTCGGTTCCTATAGCCAGAGGGCAATCAAACCATTCATCCATCCGACCTTTTCCAAAATCCATACAATCTGCATTTGCAATTCGGAAAATAGTTCTTTGCTTCCAGTCACCCCTGTCATATGGTGAAAGATGAAGATATTTCTGATCCAACTCATCTTTAGCGTAGTACAGAAATTTTATAAAGTCCTCTCCGACCATACAAACATCGATATCATCATCCCACGGAATAAAACCCTTGTGTCGTACTGCGCCAAGGGATGTTCCTGCATAGGCAAACCATTTGATATCATGCTTATCACATAATTCTCTCACATCTTCAAGTACCTGAAGCTGGGCTGCCCAGTTTCTTTTCATCAGCTCTCCGACAGGAAAACCCTCTCTTACTTCCATTTTGAAAAAATCCGGTGAAATCTTAAGATGTGCCATATGATATGTACTGCTCCTTGAATTAAAAATAGACTCACGAATTGCTTCGCAATTTGTTCGTTATATAACGGTTTGCTTTGCAAAGCCGTTATATAGATTATACTCTTTTTTCTGTCAATTTGATATATTTTCTAACAAAAATGCTTATTAAAAAAGGGAGAGCAAGCTCTCCCTTTTTGATTGGTAGCCGGTAATGTCCCAGATTATCCGAGGAGTGAAAGAACACCCTGATTGCTCTGATTGGACTGTGCGAGCATTGCCTGACCTGCCTGCTGTAAGATGTTAGCATTCGAGTACTTAACCATCTCAGTAGCCATGTCGGTATCACGGATACGGCTCTCTGCAGCTGTCGTATTCTCAACAACGTTGTCAAGGTTAGCGATCTTGTGCTCAAGTCTGTTCTGATAAGCACCGAGTTTAGCACGAAGCTTGTTCAGAGTGTTGATAGCAGTCTTAACCTTGCTGATTGCACTTGTTGCTCCTGCCTGAGTAGAAACCTTAAGTGCATTTACACTAAGGCCTGCTGCGGTCATCTTCTGAAGGCTGATAACCATCGTGTGGCTTGCTTCTGTTCCAACCTGAAGAGTAACGGTTGTGCTAACGTTCAGAAGGCTGATGCCGTTGAACTTTGTGTTGTTAGCAAC
>AUXO018605479.1_pt1 | contig 17735 bp, 15 predicted proteins | sample 768731 | NCBI WGS metagenome assembly AUXO01 (sample SAMN02715735, study PRJNA202380) | gut metagenome | biome: sheep rumen | host: Ovis aries | place: New Zealand: Palmerston North
GCCTGTATCAATGATGAATCGATGTGAGCGAGCGGACTTTCCATTGCCCGTTTTCCCGTGTCAGCTCAACCCTGTAGGATGCATTTGGCCACTCTGCCGGATAGATTGCTTTCTCCCCGTACTTTGCCACCGTTTCATCTGCCTTCAGGCCCTTAACCCTTCCGTCAATCTTCGGAATACGTTCATCAATATCGAGACGTGCATTATTATCCCATGGCCAGACCCAGAAATAACTCATTTCCAGACGGTGGTCTATCCCGCGAATGTTATAGTCAACATATGGTGATTGTCCCAGATCCGTCTGCAGGATCATCTGATCCGCGTCCAGACATGAGGTCATAAAAAACTTCTCCAGTACGCTTCGTTCCGTCTCAATCCCCATAATGTATTTTGCTCTGGCTGCCATTCCATCCTTCAGTACAACCTGAATATTGCTCAGGTTCATTGCGTAGTAAAACACAGAAACTGCAAGGCCGGTAACAAGGCACAGTACAAGCAGTCTTCCTGCGATAAACCAAATTCCCCGGCGAAGGTATTTCACCGCCTGTGCCTCCTTCCAGATGAGCCTTGGCCCAAAGATGGATCCCCTTTTACAGCAGTTTGATCAGCATCGTGTTCTGTTCATCCATTTCAACGATTACCAGGCCATCCTTTTCCAGCTGCTTCATTACATCTGAAAAACGTTTAAATCCGATGGAGCGTTCGTTGAAATCCGGATAAGCCGTAATTATATCGGCCTTGAGGATTGAAGGATTAACCCGCTCAAACCCGCCGTCTTTATAAGCTTTGATCTGGGCGCTGAAGGCCTCCTTCCAGTTGTCTTTGGTCAGCTGCGGAATAGCCTCCGGGTTTTCACCGCTGTTGGTCAGGCCCACCATAACATCAAAATTGTCGTTGTGAACGCTTAAATCTCCGAATCGGTTCGCAAGTTTCATCAGCAGCTTATAGAACGTTGCACATCCGTATGCTTTTTCATTGAAGTCCGGCCTGAGGCGCAGCAGCGTTCCTTTCAGTTCGCTGGCGTAAATCTCGTCACGGTCCTGTTCCTCAAGCACTGTTGTAAGCAGTTTGTTCAGTTCGCTTTCATCCGCCGCTTCATCCGTATTTATGCTGGATTTTTGTTTCCTCGGCTTCTCCACATTGCGCTTGCCGACGCTTTCAAGGAACTGGAACTCATTGCACGCATTGATAAAAATGTTGCTGGCAGCCTCGCTGCGACTGATTCCAAGCACAAACTTACCCATGCTTTTCAGTCTTCCAACCAGCGGCACATAGTCGCTGTCACCGGATACAATGCAGAAGCTGTCTATCAGTTCATTTTCGTACGCTACCTGCAGCGCGTCGATCACCAGTTGGATGTCCGCGTTGTTTTTCTGACTGATTCCATACCGCAGGCTGGGAACAACCGTAAAAGTATTGCTCAGAAGCACCTCTTTAAGGTCATCGAACTTATCCGTATATCCGTACACTTTCCCGAGGAGAATATCCCCGCGGATTTTAACTTTTTCAAGAATGCTTTTCAATGTCGGCACCTTTGCGCCGCAATTCTCCAGATCAACAAATACTGCAAACTTGCTCAGAAAGAACCCTTCTTTCATCGAAATAATGAACCATACCGGACCTCAGGCCTGTCAGGATAATCCCCTGCAAAACCTGCATTCCGGAACTCGCAGGTATCGCCGTATGTCCGTACAGCACTGCCTCAGTATACCATCAAAACTTTGTTTTTGCTACTATGATTCTTTACAAAGCAGTCAACGGAAGGTAGAATAACCCGTGAGAACGATTAACAAGAAGAGGGGCTGTTTTTGTGCCGCCGATCCTTTCAGCAAGCCTTGCGATCAATCATTGCGGGGATGAAGTGGATTTAACCCTTCGCTGTATTCAGAATGCGGATCTTGAAGTAACTGTTTTTATTTGTGACATATCTCCCGACGAACTGACATCTGAAAGACTGAAATGGTCGTTTCCGGGGGTGATTGTGCTTCCACAGGGTAAAAACACGGGTGTTTCCCTTGCGCATAATGCCGTTCTCCCTCACCTCCAGAGCAAGTACCATTTGTTTTTGGATCCGGGAGTCTCTTTCCATCCGTCCCTTTTGCGCACAATGGTTTCCTATATGGAAGCTCATCCGAATATTGCCGTTCTTTCCCCTCGGTTTTTCAGGGAAAACGGGCAGGAGTTATTCTTCCCCCGTCGCCAGATTTCCCTGCGCTATATGCTCGGAACTGCGCTTGCCGGGTTCGGCGGCTGTTTTCGTCATTGGAATATGGAATATACATTCGCGGATAATGATGTGGAAATGCCTGCGCCTGTTGATTCCGCGCCTGTCACTTTCCTTCTGGTCCGCACCGGAGTTTTCTCATCCCTGAATGGCTTTGATCCCGCTTTCACCAGCACACAGGAGGATGCGGACCTCTGCCGCCGGATCCAGGAACAGCGCCTTGGAAGTGTCGTTTTCCATCCGGATATGGCGGTATACTGCCGCCTTCCTGATGCAGAACACTTTTCCCGAACCGCGCGAACCCACAGGCTTCGTACCGTACTTCGTTATTTCATGAAATGGGGGATCACCTGGTGATCCCCCGTTTCTTTTTATAAGTTTGTATTGGATACCGGTGTGGGAGCCGGTGTGGGTGTATCTGTAGGCGCTGCAGTCGGCGCAGGCGCTGCTGTGGGCTGGGCAGTCGGCTTTGGCGTTTCTGTCGGAACCGCTGTCGGAGTTGTTGTCGGTTCCGGTCCCAGAAGCTTCTCCAGCAATTCGTGGGAAGCATACTCTCCAGGTACCTCTTTCTCCGCAGGAACATATCCGATCAGCTTCTGGTATTCCGCAACAGCTTTAATTGTCATCTCCCCATAGATACCATCGAGTTTGACAGGATCATAGCCAATTTTCTTAAGCATCATCTGCATATACAGTACGCTCAGCCCCCTGTCACCTTTCTGAAGAGGCATATAGGGATCATATTCCGGAGCATTCCTGGCAAACAGTTTTGAGCGCATATGCGGCGTAATATAGGAACGCTCACGCACGTGGATCGCATCATAGAAAAGATTGACCGCAACCTGGGTCTGCTCTCCGTAATCACCGTCTGCATATCCTACGGGATAACCCAGCTCCTGGAGCCTCCGCTGTATCCGTCGGACAGTGCTTCCTCTCGCCCCTTTATAGATAATTCCGTCAGATTGTTCATCCCTCGGTGCAGCAGTCGGGGCAGCAGTCCGGACCGCTGTTGGTCTGGGCGTAACGGTCGGAACGAGTGTGGGTGCAGGTGTATTGGCAGGGGCAGGCGTAACAGTTGAAAGCTGGATCGCGTCATTCTGAATCGTCTCAAGCATCCATGGCAAAGTCTCTGTTCCTGTATACCGGTACAACCTGTTATCCGCCATGCATGCTCCAACTGTCAGCTGGCCGGACGGGGGAAAACCCTGCACTTTTCCGTCATCCAGGCGGATAACTGTTATCGAGCGATCTGTTCCCGTCAACGCAATTGCCTCTCCGGTCACGCACAAGGAAATCGGCTCCGGTACGCTGATGCTTTTAGGAACGTGCAAAGCGCGTTCTGCAGCTTCCTTTTCTTTTCCCGGGATCCCCTGATACATCAGGGTATACCCATTATCTTCCCGATTTACCCAGTAAAGCAGAATTCCGTCCGTCGCGGCAGCTGCAGCTTTTTCTGAAACCACCGTATCTCCAACCGTAAGCTTTCCTGCTTCCAGCTGGAATGTCCTGTCCGTCTGTCCGGCGATCTCCTCCTCCGTTGCATTAGCCGAAAGGATAGAATAGCCGCTTCCGTCCCTCTTTACAGACAGGACCTGGTTTGCCTGCGTCAGGCCGACAACATCCGTTTCGGAAATGCTGAGGATGTCCTTCATGGGGGCGGACAGCTTCCTTGTCACTCCGTCGGAGCACTTCATGAACATCTCATTGTTTTCACCAATCCAGGCTGTGACCGTACCGTCCGTTCTTGCAGGTTCCGCACAGCCGGATGCCAGAATCACTGTCATCACTGTCGCAGCAAGTAAAAAAACGAATCGTTTCAAGGGTTCTCCCTCCCTGTGGCGTTCTCGGACGAAAAGTCCGTCATCTAATCAAACGAATCAAAGAGCGAAATTATGCCGGAAAAAAAATTTATTTTTCCAGCACAAAGGATTCAGACAGAATCAGATGATCCGCGTATCCTGTGGAAAGCAGGAACTCTCCGGGTTCAGATACGCTGCGGGCTTCATAGTCAAAAAAGCGAAGCTGTTCCTCTGTCACCCGGAACACAACATCTTTTTCCTCTCCCGGTTCAAGCGTAACCTTCCTGTAATCAATCAGCTGCTGGACCGGTCTCACTACGGAAGCCACAGGATCCCGCATATAAAGCTGTACCGTTTCCTTTCCTGTATAACGTCCGCTGTTCCTTACCGTGACCGTAACCTTCAGCTGCTCGCCTTTTCTCAATGTTTTTTGGTTCAGCGAAAGCTTTTCATATACAAAATTCGTGTAGCTCAATCCGTATCCAAAGGAATACAGCGGAAGATTCGGCATGTCCAGATAACAGCTTGTAAAAGGTACTGCCTGGCCGTCTGGCCCGGGCTTGGGTCTTCCGGTGTTCGTCCTGTTGTAGGACATGGGATATTGTCCGACACTTCGGGCCATTCCGACTGAAAGCTTTCCGCAGGGATTTGCCTCTCCCCACAACAGTCTTGCCAAAGCGTTCCCTGCTTCTGTACCCGGATACCACATTTCCAGGAGAGCCGGCGCTGCTTCCGCAAGTTCTGTCAGCACAAGAGGCCTTCCGTTGAATAAAACCACAGCCGTTTTTTTATTGACAGCCATAACTTTTCTTGCCAGTTCCATCTGTTTGCCCGGAAGGCACAGCTCCGCCCTGCTTCTTCCCTCACCGCTGTAATTTTCCGGCTCTCCCAATGTCAGGATCACTGCATCAGCATCCGCCGCTGCATCAACCGCATCACGGATACCGCTCTCATCCAAATCGTCAAATTCCGCCCCGCATCCCTTCCGGATGATCAATTCCGCATTCGGCACCGTTTTCCTGATTCCCTCTGGAATTGTTACCGTATATTTTTCCGCGCCCGGTCTGGACCAGAATCCGTTCAATCTCGTTTCTTCTGCGAAAGGACCGATCAGTGCTATTTTACCGACATCTTTCCCGAACGGAAGAACCCCCTCATTCTTCAGCAGGACAGCGCTTTCTTCCGCAGCCCGCCTGGCAATCTCCCGATGCTCGCTGCAGAGATAAACCTGCTTTTCCGTTTCCTCATCTGCGCCGTGATATGGGTTCTCAAAAAGTCCCAGATCGTTTTTGAGCTTCAGCACCCGCATAACAGCCGAATCCAGCATCTCTTCAGATATCGTGCCTTCCCGCACCAGCTCCTCCAGATGCATATAGTAAAGGTTTTTTACCATATCTATATCGCATCCGGCTTCCATGGCCAGCCGCGCGGCGTCTTTGCCGTCTTTCGCGATTCCATGCGTCACAAGCTCCCCGACAGCGTCATAATCGCTGATTACCACTCCGTCAAATCCCCATTCCCGGCGAAGGATTTCGTTCATCAGCTTTTTGTTTGCCACAGAAGGAATACCGTTCAGTGAATTGAAGGAAGGCATGATCAGACGTGCGCCGGCGTCCAGGCAGGCCTTATAAGCCGGCAGGTAAGCTTCCCGGAGCATCCTTTCCGAAACATCCACCGCGTTATAATCCCTTCCCGCTTCTCCTGCGCCGTACGCAGCAAAATGCTTTACGCAGCAGGCGATGTTTTCCGGATCCGAAAGATCCTCCCCCTGCGTTGCTTTTACCAGCGCGGCTCCCATTCTTCCGTTTATCAGCGGTTCTTCGGAATATGTTTCAAGAATGCGCCCCCATCTCGCGTCCCTTGCTGTATCCACCATGGGGTTAAAAGTTACGTGTACGCCGCAGGCGGCAGATTCCTTCCTGGCGACATCGGCGCACTCTGCCATCAGTTCGTCATCAAAGGTACAGCCCATTGCAAGCGGAATGGGATAAGTAGTCCTTAAACCATGAATAACGTCCAGCATCAAAAGCAGGGGAATTTTATGGGGATCTTTTGCGAGATGCATATCCTGCAGCGCCTTCGCCTGGGCAGCATCTTCAAAAGTCAGGACGCTTCCCATTACCCGGCAAAGTTCCTCCGTCGGAAGCGTTTGTCCTTCCGGCCCCGTAAAATCAAGCTGATTCCGGATAAACTGCCCTGCGTTGCATTGAACCAGCTGACCCGCTTTTTCCTCCATCGTCATGCTGTCCAGCAGATTCTTCAAAGCCTGTTCCGTCATGCTGCATCTTCCCCCCGAACCATTTTCCCTTGCTTTTTCCCTTACCTGCGCCGATCCCATCCGTCCAAATCTGCATTGACCTTCACCGCAGATAAAAAACCATGATTCCAATCCTTTGTTTTATGTTTTCGACAGGAAAAACCAGCGCGAATTCTATCATGCAGGTCACTGTCTGTCAACCGGGCGTGCCTGTACTGCATCGCAAATCAGCCAGATACGCCCGTATGCTTTTCGTTCGTATTGCATTGTTTTTCCTTGCATTTATGCGTCATGTGAGTATAATATTCGTTACTGTGCTATGGTAATGAAGAGCATGTGCAACGAAGAAGGCCGGGACGGAATGAATATGAACGCGTCGGGCCGACGCTGCGCCTCAACGGTGTTTATCATGATCATTTCCGGGTTGATTCTGTACCTGGTTTACGGTGTCGGGGCAAGGGATCTCGGCGGGCGCCTCGCCATCTGTGAACGCAGGAGAAAACGCCTGCAGAAAATCTGCGGAGAACTGGGCGTCTCCCATGCATCCGCAGAAGATACAAAAAAGAAAGCAGAGTGAGGTCCGGTCATGATCAGAAATATCGTCTTTGACATGGGGAATGTTATCATCCGCTTTAATCCTTCCTATTTCCTTGACCGTGAAGGTATAATCGATCCGGAAGACCGTACCCTTGTCATGAATGAATTATTCCTCTCTGTGGAATGGGCTCAGATGGATCTCGGCGTCCTTACGGAAGAATCCGCGGAGCCGCAGATTATGGCCCGCATCCCGGAGCACCTGAAGGAAAGGGTTCACCGCCTTCTTTACTCCTGGGCATGGCCGCGGGAATTGATTCCGGGAATGGAAGAGCTGGTGATGGGGCTGAAAAAAGCCGGTTATGGAATCTGGCTCCTGAGCAACGCAAGCGTTGCTCAGCACCGCTACTGGCCGGATGTCCCCGCAAGCCGGTTTTTTGACGGTAAGCTGATTTCCTGTGATCTCGGTATTGTAAAACCGGATCCGGAAATCTACAAAGCGTTTGTCCGCCGTTTTTCCCTGGTGCCCGAGGAATGCGTATTCATTGATGATGCTCCGAATAATGTTGCCGCAGCCATCGGATGCGGATGGTCCGGCATTGTCTTCCACGGGAGCAGCGAGGAACTTACCAGGAAACTGGGAGAATTGGACGTCTTTCCCCTGTAGGGCATTCATCCCCTTCGGCTGATCCGTTGTATTCCAATGGATACAGCGCGGTTCTTCATCCGCGAGGCTCCTTCGATCCGCATAAAAACATTTCAATACTCAGGAGGTATTCCTTGTCTTCAGTTCCATATTCACGTTATTTGTTCGGGATTGTTCCGTGGTACAGCTTTCTGATCGTAGCCGGCGCAGCTCTTGCGGTATATCTGGCTTCCCGTGAGGAGAGCCGCGCAGGATTGAAAAAAGATACGGTTGTGGATTTTGCACTGATTGTTCTTCCCTGCGGAATTATCGGAGCCCGCCTGTATTATGTTGCTTTTTCATGGGACCAGTTTCGCGGCGATATTCTCTCCGTTTTCAGGATCTGGGAAGGCGGCATCGCCATCTACGGGGCTGTATTGGCAGGATTGCTGGCTGCCCTGTTATTCTGCAGAAAAAGAAGGATATCGTTCCTGTCGCTGTGCGATATTATCGCTCCCGGCCTGATTCTGGCGCAGGCGATCGGAAGGTGGGGGAATTATTTCAATCAGGAAGCCTTTGGAGTCCGAGTGACGGATCCCCGCTTTTGTTTCTTTCCCCTTGCTGTGCAGATTGCTGAGGGAGGAAGTCTTCAATGGCACCTGGCAACCTTTTTTTATGAGTCCGTCTGGAATCTCTTTGTATTCCTCTTCCTGATGATTGCCAGGCGCAGGTTCTTCAGATACAGGGGGGATGTCATATCCTTTTATGCTTTTCTGTACGCCTGCGGAAGGTTTATCGTTGAAGATCTTCGAACCGATTCGCTGTATGCCGGCTCCGGAATCAGAATCAGTCAGCTCCTGAGTGTCGGAATCTGTTTGGCAATCCTTTTAACATACTTTGCCCGATTCAGAACAAAGAAGAGTTTCCGTTCTGTTCCTTCCCTTCTTTTCTTCACGCTATCATTGCTGACAAATCTCTTCCTGCTTCTGTTCCTGTCCGGCCTGCTTCCTCTCAGCACTGTTCCCGGCAAAGCCAGGCTGGCTGTTCTTTGTTCTGCCGCGCTGATCAATGTGTTATCAATCATCATCCTGTACCGCAAAAATGCTGAAGGGAATATCATCTATGCCAACGTCAGGAATTAAGAACGCCCTGTACCGGCTTGCCTTGCCTGTTCTGTCACCCGCTGTAGTGAGAAAACCCGTCTCCTGCAGGGAGGGACATGCCCTGTCCCATGAAGCTCATCTTGTCAGGATCATACGCCGCAATCATATAACAGGCGGTTCCTTTCTGTTTCAGTCCGGCGACCAGGCTGCCTGCCTCTTTTCCGTTCCTTTTCATCAGGCGCAGATCCCGGATTTCCACACGTTTTACAGGGCCGCTTCCATTACCAAAATGGCAACGGCATTGACAGCTGTAATCCTTATGGACAAAGGATTGATTGATCCTGAAGCTCCTGTATCTGAGCTTGTTCCGGACGGCCGCAGGTTAACTCAGCTGAAGGGTATAAAGATCACCCATCTTCTTTCCCATACTTCCGGATTATCTGACCCTCCGGATCTGGAAAGAAAGCTGACAGACAATGTCCCCCTCCCGGACATTTTATCCGGCTGCAACAGGTTTTCCCCTGGTGCCGTTTTCCATTATTCCAACCTTGGCTTCGGTCTTCTCGGCGCGGTTTTTGAAAACATCCTTCACCTTTCCGTGGAAGACGTCTTCAGGAAGTATCTTTTCATTCCCCTTGGACTGGATGCCACCCTGGACGGTTCGACCCTGGAGCCGGAAAGCATCATGCCCCTGATCAGGATTCTCCCGTATCGTTCCGGCAGCGAACTGACCGTAACAGCCCTGGGCCGCCAAAGCATGCAGGGGCCTGATCCGCTTGTTCATATCGGCTATACTGCCGGAAGCATGTATATTACTTTACTTTCTCTTTGCTCCCTCCTGCGTTGCATCCGGGATGGAGGTGCTCCTCTTGTTTCTACCAGGTATTCATCCTTTATGACTAAGGAACGGGCGGCTTACGGAAAAATCTCCCCTTCCCTGTCTTACGGATGCGGATTGCTGATCATCCGTGATCCCCACATTTCGGACAGTCCGGTATTCGGCCATCAGGGATTTGCATATGGATGCGTGGATGGTGCATTCTGGGAAGAAGATACCGGAAACATCATGATTTCTTTGAACGGAGGATGCAGTGAAGCCCGTGTCGGCAGGCTTGGATGTGCAAATCGTGATCTTTGCCGCTACGCTTTCAGAGAGGAGCTTCCGTTGTGGAAATAATCGCATCTGTAGATACAGTCCGTAATAAAACGCACATCGTCTTTGAGAGTGGCTGGCAGGTCTGGCTTGATAAAAAACTGTTGCCCGGTTTTCCGCTTCAGGAAGGCACCCAGGTAAACAGGGAATCCTTCACTAAGTTTATTCTTCTGCATCAGTATCCCGCTGCGCTCAACAGGGCGGTATCATTGCTTGCACAAAGGGCACGCAGCAAAGCTGAAATTGAAAGCAGGCTTAAACTGTCACACTATGACGAGGAAGTAATCAATCTTGTTCTGTATAAGCTTGAGAAAGAAGGTTTCCTGAATGATCAGGAATTTGCGGAGCAGTGGATTGAGTCCAGAATGAAAAAATATGGACCCGCCCGAATCAGGCAGGAGCTGAAAATAAAGGGAGTGGACGCTGAAACCGCGGATGCTTCCATGTTGGCCTGCTCCGAAGAATCGCAGCTGGAAGCTGCTGTTTCGGCTGCCCGAAAAAAGATCCGTTCAGCCTCATCGGCCGCTGATCTTCCAAAGCTTTTCCGCCAGGTTACCGGAATGCTGGTCAGGCGTGGATTCTCATGGGAAACAGCAAAGAAGGCATACGATATCGCCATACAGGAACCGGAAGAATAAACCGGTTTAAGAAACAGCCCGGCGAAAGCCGGGCTGTTTCTGATTCTTACTTGTTTTTCTCTGCAATGGCGGCCTGTGCGGCAGCAAGGCGGGCAATCGGAACTCTGAAGGGAGAGCAGCTGACATAATCAAGCCCGATCCTGTGGCAGAACTCCACGGAACTCGGATCTCCCCCGTGTTCGCCGCAAATACCGACATGAAGCTTCGGGTTCGACGTACGGCCAAGTTTAATCGCTATGTCCATCAGCTTACCAACGCCATTCTGGTCCAGCTTGGCGAATGGATCGTTCTCAAGGATCTTGGCGTCATAATATGCGGACAGGAACTTCCCGGCGTCGTCCCGGCTGAATCCGAATGTCATCTGGGTAAGATCATTGGTGCCGAAGCAGAAGAAGTCCGCTTCCTTTGCAATTTCATCAGCAGTCAGCGCAGCACGCGGAATCTCGATCATGGTTCCCACTTCGTACTCCAGCTCAATTCCGGAGGCCGCGATTTCCGCATCCGCTGTTTCCACGACAACTTTCTTTATGTATTTCAGCTCTTTTATTTCGCAAACCAGCGGAATCATAATTTCGGGTCTGACTTTCCATTCCGGATGCGCTTTCTGGGTCTTAATGGCTGCACGGATAACTGCCTTTGTCTGCATCCTCGCGATTTCAGGATACGTAACCGCAAGACGGCATCCGCGGTGTCCCATCATGGGATTGAACTCATGCAAAGAGGCAATCAGGTTCTTGATGGTCTCAACGCTCTTGTTCTGCGCCTTGGCAAGGAGAGCAATTTCCTCTTCTGTGGTGGGAACGAACTCGTGGAGCGGAGGATCAAGGAAACGAATGCAGACCGGGTATCCTTCAAGCGCCTCATACAGCTTCTCAAAGTCACCCTGCTGATAAGGAAGGATTTTGTCCAGGGCCTTTTCCCGCTCTTCCACCGTGTCAGAGCAGATCATTTCGCGGAAAGCGGCAATCCTTTCAGCCTCAAAGAACATGTGTTCGGTTCTGCACAGGCCGATACCTTCCGCGCCAAGCTCTCGGGCTTTACGGGCATCCGCGGGAGTATCCGCGTTTGTCCGTACGCGAAGCCTCCGATATTTGTCCGCCCAATCCATGATGCGGCCGAATTCACCTGCAATCTTTGCATCCACCGTAGGAATCAGGCCGTCATAGATGTTGCCGGTCGTTCCGTCAATGGAGATAAAGTCGCCTTCCGTAAAGGTCTTGCCGGCCAGGGTGAATTTTTTGTTTTCCTCATCCATGATGATATCGCCGCAGCCGGAAACGCAGCACGTACCCATACCTCTCGCAACAACAGCAGCATGGCTTGTCATTCCGCCGCGTACCGTCAGGATACCCTGGGCGCTCTTCATGCCGGTAATGTCTTCAGGAGAAGTCTCAAGCCGGACAAGCACCACTTTCTCTCCGCGTCCCGCCCAGCTTTCAGCGTCTTCAGCGGAAAATACAATCTTGCCGCAGGCTGCTCCGGGAGAAGCACCGAGACCCTTGCCGATCGGTTTGGCCTTTTTCAGGGCCGCGGCATCAAACTGCGGATGCAGAAGGGTATCGAGGTTCCGGGGGTCGATCATGGATACCGCTTCTTCTTCAGTACGCATTCCCTCGTCCACAAGGTCGCAGGCGATCCGAAGCGCAGCCTGGGCGGTTCTCTTGCCGCTGCGGCACTGCAGCATATACAGTTTCCCGTTTTCCACGGTGAATTCCATATCCTGCATATCCCGGTAATGCTTTTCAAGAAGCGCGCATACCTTGATGAACTCATCATATGCCTGCGGGAACTGCTCAGCCATCTGGCTGATGGGCATGGGCGTACGCACGCCGGCTACAACATCCTCGCCCTGCGCGTTGACAAGGAATTCACCCATCAGTTTGTTCTCGCCCGTAGCGGGGTCACGTGTGAAGGCAACACCGGTACCGGAATTGTTGTTCAGGTTTCCGAACACCATGGGCATAACGTTTACTGCCGTGCCCCAGCTGTAGGGAATATCATTGTCCCGCCGGTACACATTGGCTCTGGGATTGTCCCAAGACCTGAACACGGCTTTGATGGCGCCCATCAGCTGTTCCTTGGGATCGGAAGGGAATTCCGTACCGATCTTGGATTTGTATTCCGCCTTGAACTGGGAAGCAAGTTCCTTCAGATCTTCCGCGGTAAGATCGACGTCAAACTTGACACCCTTCTTCGCTTTCATCTCATCAATCAGCTGTTCAAAGTACTTTTTGCCGACTTCCATGACAACATCGGAATACATCTGGATAAAACGGCGGTAGCTGTCATAGACGAACCGTGCAAATTTAGGATCATCATTGCCGGCGATCATAGCGGCAACAACCTCGTCATTGAGGCCGAGGTTCAGGATCGTGTCCATCATGCCGGGCATGGAAGCACGGGCACCGGACCGAACGGAAACAAGGAGAGGATTCTTTAAATCGCCGAATTTCTTCCCGTTGATCTCTTCCATCTTGGCGATATATTCCATAATCTGAGCCTGGATTTCCTCGTTGATCTGACGCCCGTCTTCGTAATACTGCGTGCAGGCTTCGGTAGAAATCGTGAAACCCTGAGGCACAGGAAGACCAATATGCGTCATCTCAGCCAGATTGGCGCCTTTGCCTCCCAAAAGCTCACGCATTGTTGCGTTTCCTTCGCTGAAGAGGTAGAGATACTTTTTGGACATGAATGAATTCCTCCCCTTTTGTTTTCAGGTGCAGGCAGGAAGCTTACATCTTTCCTGCTCTATACAACTTATAATTATATCTTTTGAAATAGCAGTTTGCAAGTATTTTATCATGACCGTCCGGGGGCTTGTGAGCTTTTCCGGATTCTTTCTTTTCCCTTCTCGGAAGCATCCATCATTTTCCCGGCGTAAGCAGCCGCATCCTCTGATATTCCCTGGGCACCGCTGATCATGCGCCCGATCTCCTCCCGACGCTGATCCCTTGTCAGTTCCCTGACTTCCGTATAAGTTCTGTCGTTTTTTACCCCTTTATATACAAGGTACTGATAATCAGCCGAAGCTGCGATCTGGGGCAGGTGGCTGATACAGATTACCTGCTGGCGGGAAGCGATGGAAACCATTTTTTCAGCCACCGCCTGGGCCATACGTCCGCTGATCCCCGTATCAATTTCATCAAAAATCATTGTCTGCAGCCCGCTTCTTCCGGACTCAATTGTCTTCACCGCAAGCATCAGCCTGCTCAGTTCGCCGCCGGAGGCAATCCTGGCCATGGGTTTAAGCGGCTCCCCCGGATTCGGACTGATCATGAAACAGACCCTGTCATCTCCGTCAGGCGTGGGCATGAGGGGCTTCCCGCTGCTGTTTTCCTCAAACTGCACCTTAACGATTGTGTTCTCCATTCCAAGATCCTTCAGTTCCCGCATCATCTGCTCTTCGAAACGTTCGGCTGTCTGTTTTCTTTCTGCCGTAAGCTGCCTGGCAGCAGACCGGTATCCGGCAAGCAGCTTTTTGTGTTCCGCTCCGGTCTTCTCAATCAGCGCGTCAATCCCGGAAAGCGTTTGATATTCCTCTTCCATTTTTTCCATATTTTCAATTACATCCGCCTCTGTGGGGCCGTATTTGCGCAGAAGCTTCCGTATGGACTCCAGTCTGTTTTCTGCCGTTTCCAACGCTGCTGCATTGAAATCATATTTGCGCACGAGATGATTCAGTTTGTAAAGAATATCCTCCAGCGAATAGCTCAGCTTTTCACACTGTTCCGCCGTCATATCGAACTCCGGATCCTCTGCAGAAAGCGTCCTTAATTCCTTTGCCGCCCGCTGCAGGCTGTGCATGGAATCGGCGCCGTCCTCACCGTCGCCGATCAGCTGGTACGCATTCCTCACCTTCTCATGTATCCTGGAAGCCTTGTTCAGGTGCCTGGCTTCTTCTGAAAGCCTTTCTTCTTCGCCCGGCTTCACATCCGCCTTATGCATCTCATCCAGCTCATATCTGAGCTGGTCCGCGCGTCTTTCCTTTCCCTCATTCATTCTGATCAGTTTTGCGTAGCTTCTGTGATTTGCGATAAAAAGATCATATGCTTCCCGAACCTTATCCTTCAGTTTCTGCAGTGATTCTCCCCCCATCAGATCCAGATAGGACAGGTGCCTGCTTTCATCTGCGAGGAACTGATGCTCACTTTGCCCGTGAAGGTTCAGCAGGAAGGCCGACACATCTTTCAGGATGTTCGCGGAAACAAGAACGCCGTTGATTCTGCATACGTTTCTTCCGTTCCGGGACACTTCCCGGAACAGGACAATGCTGTCACCTGCGCTGTCTATGCTTTCACGTTCAAGAATCTGCGGAATATCGCTCTGCGGATCAACTTCAAATTCGACCTCAACTGAAGCTTTTTCGCATCCTGACCGGATCAGGTTCTTATCTGCCCTCCCGCCCAGGATCAGCGCCGCCGCATCAATAATGATGCTTTTCCCTGCACCGGTTTCGCCGGAAAGAACTGTCAATCCCGGTTTGAACTGAACGGATGCGGACTCAATCAGGGCGATATTGTGTATGGTTAATCTCCGAATCATCAGCTTCCTCTTTTCCTGCCGCTTTATCCTCTGGATATGATGTTCATGATTCTGTCTGAAACTTCCATTGCGTCATTCTCATTCTGAACCGCAATGAAAATCGTATTGTCTCCCGCAATGGTCCCGAGGACTTCCTCCCAGTTCATATTGTCAATCGCTTCCGCAGCAACATTGGCAGACCCGCTGAGTGTTTTGACTACCACCATCTGTCCTGCGTAACGAACGCTGATGGTTGAATCAGACAACAGCCGCAGCATTCTGTCGTTTACGGCAGCTCCCTGCCTTCCGGGCTTTGCATAACAATATGCGCTGTGCTGTCCGGCGATTTTGATCAGCTGCATTTCCTTGATATCTCTCGACACCGTGGCCTGGGTTACCTTATAACCCCGGCTTCTCAGCTGATTCGCCAGCTCTTCCTGCGTTTCTATTTCCATGGAATCTATGATCCTGATGATTTCTTCCTGTCTGCTCGTTTTCATCGGCATTTCCCCTCATCGGCCGGAGCCCCATTCTATGAGTTTGTTCTGAAGCAAAGTGAAAAAACGGAAAGGATGTGTCCTGAGAAGCCGTATGCTTTTCCCTGAACCCGTAACAACGATTTCGTCTCCTGCTTCCAGCTTTCCACGGTCCATACCGTCTATCTGCAGTTCTGCCGTCTGTTTTCTTTCCGGAAGCAGTTTCATTACGATTTCAGAGGATCCGGATACAATGCAGGGGCATTTCTGAAGGCTGTGCGCGCACACCGGCGTGAGAATGATACAGTTCATATCCGGATGTACGATCGGTCCTCCCGCGGAGAGGGAATATCCGGTTGATCCGGTAGGCGTTGCCGCAATCATTCCGTCCGCTGTGAAAACGCCGAACTGCTCCTGGTTGACACGGCACTCTACGCGTATAAGCCTTGCAAATCCGCCTCTGGTAATCACTGCGTCATTCAGTGCATAGTAGCTTTCTCCGGTTCTGGTATTCCTCACGTTCAGAAGGAATCTTTCCTCAATTTTGTATTGCTCTTTCAGGATGGATTCAAGGCATCCGGGAAGATGGGTCGGCTCCTCTTCAGTGAGAAAACCGACCGTGCCGAGATTGATTCCCATCAGGGGAACATCATTCTCCATGGCATATCTCGCGCCGATCAGGAAGGTACCGTCCCCTCCGAATGTCAGGATAAGATCAACTTTTCCGGGAAGTTCCATCTCATTTTGCAGGAATACGGTATCAATCCCGTACGACGAAAAAAAGTCCCGCGCGACCTGGGCCATATTGATCGCTTCAGGCTTGTCTGAGTTCATGATCAGGCCGATGGATTTGAACATATCTCCCGCTCCTTTCCGCAGTCAGCAGGATTCCGGTCCGCCGTTTACCGGACGGCCGGCAGGGTAAGATTCTCTCCGGAAAGTATACCATGCCATGCATAATTATTCAAGATATGCATCTCCTGATTCATTCCTGGGCGCTGTCGGAATGATACAGTTTTTCATGAGCCTGTGAGACGAGGCTGCGGATGAATGTCCTGTCAATCATCGTATCCCCGGGAGCTTTGGGGGCAATCTCCGCAAGAAACTCTATATTCCCTTCCGGTCCGGTGATCGGGGAATAATCCAGTCCGTTTACATGTAACCCGGAAGTCTCGCAGAACCGGACAATCCCCTCCAGGACTTCTTCATGGACATCCGCATTCCGCACAACGCCCTTCTTGCCTATTTTATCCCGCCCCGCCTCGAACTGCGGTTTGATCAGCGTAATCATGCGGCCCTGATTTCCCATGATTTCAAAGGCTTTGGGAATAATCAGCCGGATGGAGATAAAACTGACATCCATCACTGTCAGATCCGGAAGGGACGGAAACATATCCGCTGTAAGATACCTGGCATTGGTCCGCTCCATTACTGTTACTCTCGGATCGTTCCGCAGTTTCCAGTCCAGCTGTCCGTATCCCACATCTATGGAATACACGTGGGCTGCGCCGTTTCGCAGGCAGACATCCGTAAAACCGCCGGTGCTTGCACCGATGTCCATGATCACGCGGCCTTTCAGGTCCTGGCTGAACACGCGTACAGCCTTTTCCAGCTTGTATGCGCCGCGGCTGACATAACGGTCTTTTTCGCTCCGGATGCTGAATTCATCCCCGGGTTTTATGCTTTCGGAGGGCTTGTTGATCTTTCTCTCGCCAATATAGACTTCTCCGGCCATAATCATGGCCTGCGCCTTTTCCCGGCTTGCTGCAAGGCCTTTCCGAACGAGGGCGGTGTCAGCTCTTTCCCTTTCGCTCACCGCTGATTCTCCTCCCCTCCGAAATGAGAGCGTATTCTCTCTGCGATTTGCTTTGCGGAGAGGCCCGCATCTTCCAGAAGCAGTTCGTGACTTCCATGCTGGATGAATTCATCCCTGATTCCAAAGCATTCATCCGGAATACGGGCATGCAGTTCTTCTGCCTTCTGCATGACATATTCTCCGAATCCTCCGGTAACCATATGTTCCTCCAGGGTGAAAACCGGCCTGGATCCGTCCAGTTTTCGGATATATTCAAGATCCAACGGCTTTACGCTGGAGCAGTTTACAACTTCCGCCTCCAGCCCGTTCTCCTCCAGGAGGGTTCTGATCTTCACTGCCTCACGCACCATGCTGCCAACCGCCAGCAAAACCAGGTCCCTGCCGGTATGCAGCACTTTCCATTTGCCGGGTTCAAAGGGCGCGTCATCCTTTGTCCTGTCCGGCAGCGGCTTGCCGTCCTTGCTGTATCGGATCGCAACCGGATTGTCCTGTGTGATGGTCCATGACACCATCCTGCACAGCTCGTCCGCGTCGCACGGAGACAAAACCACCATTCCCGGCACCGGAAGAAGGGATGCAAAATCAAAAA
>AUXO016373281.1_pt1 | contig 17727 bp, 16 predicted proteins | sample 768731 | NCBI WGS metagenome assembly AUXO01 (sample SAMN02715735, study PRJNA202380) | gut metagenome | biome: sheep rumen | host: Ovis aries | place: New Zealand: Palmerston North
GCAGCGTGAGATAGTGACCGGCAGGCCGTATGTCCTGTGATAAGCCATAACAAGAAGATCTGCACTTGCCTTTGAGGAGCTGTACGGGCTGCTTGTGTGGATAGGAGTTTCCTCAGTGAAAAAGAGGTCGGGTCTGTCCAGCGGAAGATCTCCGTAGACCTCATCTGTAGATACCTGATGATAGCGCTGTATGCCGTACTTGCGGCAGGCGTCCATAAGCACCTGTGTACCAAGGATATTTGTGCGGAGGAATATCTCCGGATCCTCAATTGAGCGATCAACGTGTGACTCAGCCGCAAAATTGACAACGATATCCGGCTTCTCCTCCTCGAAGAGCTTGTATATAGCCTCTCGGTCGCAAATATCTATCTTCACGAAGCGGAAGTTTGGGTTATCCATAACGGGCTCAAGTGTTGACAGATTGCCTGCGTATGTAAGCTTGTCAAGACACACTATCCTGTAATCCGGATAGGTGTTCAGCATATGAAATACGAAATTTGATCCGATAAATCCGGCACCGCCGGTAACAAAAATATTCATTGTGTTCCTCCTCAGAACTCTACTTTAGAATCTGCTAGTGACGGGTGGAGCTTGTCCTTTTCGCTGAGAATGATCTCTCCAACCTCAGGCCATTCAATGCCGATAACAGGATCGTTCCACATTATACCGCCCTCATCCTCAGGGTGATACAGGTCATCACACTTGTACGCAAACTCCGCATAATCGCTCATTACAACAAAGCCGTGAGCGAATCCACGGGGTATCATGAACTGACGTTTGTTTTCCTCGGAGAGAACTGCGCCTACCCACTGACCGTATGTAGGACTGCCCTTGCGAAGATCGACTGCAACGTCAAATACTTCACCTTTGAGCACACGCACCAGCTTTGCCTGAGGATGTGTCTTCTGGAAATGAAGTCCACGAAGCACGCCCTTGCGTGAGCTGGACTGGTTGTCCTGAACGAAGTTATAATCAAGTCCGGCTTCTTTGAAATCAGATTCCTTGTAAGTCTCCATGAAATATCCACGGTTATCGCCATAGGTCTTGACATCGATTATGTAAACGCCTTTTATTTTTGTTTCATTGAAAGTAAAATTGCTCATTATCCGATACTCCTTAATATGCTATCCTGCCCTTGGCCACCTTTTTGAGATGTGCGCCGTAGGGGGACTTACCGTACTTTTCAGCAGATCTCATCAGTCCGTCACGGTCTATCCAGCCATTGATGAAGGCTATTTCTTCCGGTGCAGATATCTCAATGCCCTGACGGTTCTGCACCATACGAACAAACTCTGTAGCATCCACAAGGCTGTCCATTGTACCTGTATCGAGCCATGCAAACCCACGGCCGAGGAGCTGTACGTCGAGGATACCCTCCTGTAAATACATCTCATTGAGAGTAGTTATCTCCAACTCACCCCGGGCGGATGGCTGAACCTTTTCTGCCCTTTCAGCAACGCCTGCCGGGTAGAAGTAAAGTCCGGTCACAGCATAGCTGCTCTTTGGCTGAGCTGGCTTTTCCTCTATGGATATTGCCTGTCCCTTATCATTGAACTCCACAACGCCGAAGCGCTCCGGGTCTGAGACATAGTAGCCGAATACGGTGGCACGGCTGTTGGTCTCCGCATTGTCCTTAGCTGAACGAAGAAGCTTTCCGAAGCCGTTTCCGTAGAATATATTGTCACCCAGCACCATTGCACAGGAGTCATCACCGATGAACTCCTTGCCAAGAATGAATGCCTGAGCAAGGCCGTCCGGAGAAGGCTGTACCTTGTAGCTGAGATGTATCCCGAACTCTGAGCCGTCTCCCAGCAGTCTTTCAAAATTCGGAAGGTCTGTTGGTGTTGAGATTATGAGTATATCCTTTATCCCTGCCAGCATAATAATTGAGAGTGGATAGTATACCATTGGTTTGTCATATACTGGTAACAGTTGTTTACTTGTTACCATTGTCAATGGGTAAAGTCTTGTGCCAGAACCTCCGGCAAGGATTATTCCTTTCATTCCTTTCCCTCCTGAAATTTACTTTTTACAACTTAGAATAACATCGCAGATCCTGTCAACATTTTCAATACCGAGGGCTGCGTAAAGAGGTAGTGTAAGAACCCTCTTGCTGATATGTAAAGCTACCGGCGTCTTGGTCACATCGTAAGCGCCGTGGAAACAATCAAAAGTATTTGTCAGGGGATAGAAGTATTTTCTTGCGCCGATGCCTTGTTCAGCAAGTGCATCGAAAACTTCGTTCCTTGTAGCGCCAAACAGAGTAGGTTCAAATACTGCTGGGAAATATGCATAGTTTGACTGAACGTCAGCCTGCTCCTTACACAGCTTGATGCCGTCGGTTCCGGAAAGTCTTTCACGGTAGCGTTCAACAACTGCCTTGCGCTTTGCGATCTCTTCATTGAGATGACGAAGATTGCAAAGTCCCATAGCTGCCTGGAATTCATTCATCTTAGCGTTTCCGCCCACAAACTCAACTACCTCAGGACCACGGATACCGAAGTTTTTCATATCATTCAACTTTTGTACGAGCGTATTATCGGCAAAGCAAACTGCACCGCCTTCAATGGTGTTGAATACCTTTGTTGCGTGGAAGCTAAACATGGATGCATCTCCGAAGTTCGCAGAGCTTACACCTTTATATTTAACTCCGAAAGCGTGAGCTGCATCGTAGATAACTTTTAGGCTGTACTTAGCAGCAATCTTCTGGATGGTTCCAACTTCGCACATATTTCCGTAAACATGAACCGGAACTATCGCACAAGTTCTATCTGTGATAAGGCTCTCGATCTTGTTAACGTCAATTGTGTAGTCATTCTCGTTGATATCACAGAAAACAGGCTTCAAGCCGTTTCGCACAATCGCATGAGTTGTTGATGCAAACGTAAAAGGAGTGGTTATGACCTCCCCATTTTTGGGGAGATTCATCGCAGCTAATACGTTTTCAAGTGCAAGGTGTCCGTTGGTATATAGCACAACATTCGGTACTTCAAGCAGCTTTTCAAGCTCTGCCTGAAGCTGCTTGTGCTTTGCGCCCATGTTGGTCAGCCAATGGCTGTCCCATAGATCTTTTATTTCTTCACAGTATTCCTCATAATCTGGCATTGAGGAACGAGTGACTAAGATTCTGTTCATTAACATCAACCTTTCAATTATAGTTTTTTAATAACAATTCTGTATCAAAAGGCTTCATCATCATGGAATTATTATTTTCATCAAAATATATTAGCTTAGCTATTACTTCATCAAGAGCGGATTTTAACTTAATAAGACTGTCCTCGATGACATATACACGATATCCAATCTGAGATAAAGTTCCTAAGGATTTATCAGAAATAACATCTCCAACTTCATTAATTAGAATTATCTCTTTTACATTTTTCATTTTTCGGACTTCGTCAAGGCCTTCAATCCTTGCTATTTTTCCTTTTCTAAGTACTGATGAAAGCATACAAGCATATTTACCGTTCAAATTCGGCTCAGCCATTGATTCAATCTCTATATCAGACATCTTCCCTGTGATTGCAAGATTAATAAGCATTTTCGTAGCATGAATCCCGTTTGTTTCAGAGAAAATGTATTGCTCTCGTGCTCCATTTAATCTATACCCTGGTTCATATAAACAGGGAACACCATTTTCATCTGCAAATGCTTGAAGGAAAATACTACCATCTTTCATATTAATACTTCTAAACATATTTTTTATGCTTTCATTAGTCTTTTCAAGATGTATATCTGTATATCTAGATGGGAAAACATAAGCTGTTGATATTTGTGCTATACCAGCCTGTTCTTTATTTACATACCTATCACACATCCCCATAAAAATGGGATTACCATTTTGAAAATAGTAGTATAAAACTATTTCATCTCCTGTCATATATTTTTCTATTAGACATTTTTTCTGAGCAGAAAAAGAAAGTGCTTTTTCGATCCCTCTGTTTAATTGCTCCATATCAGAACATACAGTTATTCCTCTTGAACCACTTGAATCAACTGGTTTTACAAGAACAGGAAATGAAATTTGATCAGCATCTTCCTCAAGATTATACTCAGGAATAGTAGGAACGTCATTCTTTCTACAAAGATCTTTAAATCTAACTTTATCGGTCATGGTGATAAAATTATCGTACGTTCCATAGCACGGAAGTCCTGTTTTTTCGCATATCTTTGCATAATATGGTAAAAGCATATCAACATGCCCAGTAAGGATTCCATCAACATTCTTCTCCTTGCACAATTCAGCGACAGCATCAACATCAGTAGCACTTACCATAAAAGACTCATCAGCATATTTCTTTGCAGGTGAATCCTCAAGATAATCTGTAACGAGAACTATTACTCCCATTTCATGGGCAATCTTTACAACTTCAACATTGGATTTTATTCCTCCAATTATTAAAAGACGTTTTCCTTTTAAACTCTCATACATTTTTCATTTCCTCACATATATATATAATATCTTTTTTGTCATATCTCTGATCACAAGGCAAAGGCAAAATATTATTAGCCAACCTAAATTCTAAACTATCCTCCGGCATATAATTTGTAACATTAGGCCAGAGAGTTGGAATATATATCTTCTTTTGCTGTAACACTTTGCGTATTACCGCTCCATTTTCTACAAGTAGTGGATAAGCAAAAGCACCTTCAACTACTCGAAGTTTAAGCATATTTATAGCATTAAGTTTTTCATGGTATAGCCTAAAATTCTCTGAACGTTTTTGCTTGACAAACACATAATCGATTGCATGAAGAAGATTGTAGGTCAACTTTGACATTTGTTTGATAGGTTCATCTGCAAACATATGATTGTTAGCAACATTATCACTGTAAAATTCCGAGGCTGTGCGTTCATACCTTCCTAAAATGAAACGCATTCGATCAAATGATTCATCTTGTGGATATTCTGTTTCAGATAAACAATCAGTGTATAGAAATGCACCGTCAGCAACACCAAAGAACTTACGACAAGTGTATATTGTATCCGTATCTGTAATCGGTTCATCAAAATATGCTTGAGCATTGTCAACAATGATTCTGCCATATTCCTGCTTAAGATCTGAAAGGTATTCACTTGTCATCTGACCGTAGTAATTCATTACATACAGCCATTCATTGTCTTCAAGAGATATGTTCACTGGCTTAAAATGTTCATCGATATGATAGAATGATATCTCTGCACCATGTTTTTTACATGTAACAAACACACTATCACACATGAAATATGGCATTAGTATTTTTTTGATGTGTCTTGCTGCAATTAAATATGCAAGACAATTCCTTCCGCAATTAAGAGCAATTGCATTTTCATGCATCATAGGTAGTCTGTATGTATCAAGCTCAATATATCCGCCGTATTCTTTCATTGTGCATCACCTTTAAGCACAATCTTTATGTGCTCATTCATATGGTTCATCTTATCGTACATCTCTTCAGCGCTCGAAAACTTTAGAAAGATAATTCCCAACGCTTTGGCGGCATTATCAAAGTACTCAACCTCATCTCCGAATTTCTTGTAAAGTTCTTTCCTGAAGATATTATTTTCAATCTCTTCCGAGAAGGTAATATCTTGATAAATACCTAATCTGTCTGAATGCAGAACATAATGAGCGCAATAAGGAATTACAACCTTTGGTGTTACATTCAGTGTTTCACCCATTGCTGCGAGAATAGACATTTCTACGATGTCAACACCAAATATTGCACTCAACTGAATTGGTATCATGTTACCACCAGCTCTTGGGCCAATATCAATAAGATAAACTTTGTCATCTTTATCAATCATCAGTTCGACATTCATACATCCGCTTGTGATATGTAGTTTCGTTACCATATCTTGTAATGTAACTTTAACCTTGTCAAGATCGGCATCACTCAGCAATGCGGGGAATATTTCCCCCCCCGGAACCAGTGGATTTGGTGAATGTTCACGAAAGCAATTCATGAGTCCCCATATAATTACTTGGCCATTATCAATGAAAATATCACCGCCGATAGTATACTTATGCTTACGGACGATAAACTTCTCAACAATAATTCTTTTTGAACGAGAAAATGAAAAAGCAAAGTCAACAGCTTCATCATAATTATCCGTAGACTGCAAGATTGTCACGCCCTTGCTTCCAGAAGAATCAACAGGCTTCATGATAATGGGATAATCAAATGCATCCTTATCCGCTTTTGCAGTTTCTGCATCCGCGTAATTCTTTGAAACCGGACAATCGAATCCATTAGTAGAAAGGAAGTTTCTGAACTTATCTTTATTACATAAAATATCCACAGAATTATACGGATTGGTTGGAAGTCCAAGCTTTTCAGCTACATATGCTGCAGTAGGTGCTGCCGGATCTGAAGCGTATGCGATAACTCCGTTGATTCGTTCATTTTGAGCAACTTCAAGTACAGCATTTTTGTCTGTAGTACTTACAAGATAAAACTTGTCTGCCACACACTGTCCAGGGTTATCTGTAAGATAATCACACAGCACTGTATAATATCCAAGCCTTTTGGCAGTTTCAATAGCAACTATCTGCTGGGCGGATCCGCCCAGCAATAAGATTTTTTTCATACTCATGCTTCTTTCTTCTTATGTTTTCCAAATAATCCTTTTGCAGTTGATACTATATACTCAAAGCTATCTATATGGAATAGTTTTGAACCAGCAATATATAATATGCCACCTAATGGAATCTGTATAAGCAAGGTAACACTAGCGCAAAGGCCAATAAACTGAACACTAAGAACAACTGTCCCCATTACAATTGATAAAAGTATCTGAGGTAACATATCTTTCAATTGCTCAAGATAACTATAATTCATTAGTTTTTTGTTAGGCCAAGAATTAATAACTTGGCTAAGTAACGATGTAACAAGTAGGCTATATGCCATAGCCATTACGCTAATCCACATTGTAGTCAAAATAGCTGTTAACCCAACAATCTTTTTAATTATTTCGAGTTTTAAAAACAAATCACTACGCCCCATCGCCTTCATAGCATTTAGGTTTGCGGTGTGTATAGGGTAGAATGCAAATGAAAAACAGAATATTCTTAAAAACGGAACACATGGAAGCCATTTATCTGTAAGGATCAAGCTTACTAATGGTTCAGTACATACAGCAAGTCCGACCATAAATGGCATCATGATGTATGTACTTGTCTTTATAGCTCTTCTTGTCATATTTTTTACAATCTTTGGATCATCCTGAGCTTTCGACATTGTAGGTAACAAGACACTGTCAATAGAAGTGTTAATATTAGTAACAATGAGCTCTGGAAACTTCTTTCCTTGATTATATTGAGCAAGGTCAGATGAACTATACATTCTACCAATTATGAGTTGTCGCATTTGATTATAAACAGTATCTATCAAGGAAGATACTAGTAGTTTCCAACCAAACGAGAACAATCCCTTCAATCGTTGTAAAGAGAATTGTCTCTTAGGTCTCCATTTTACAGTTATCCAAAGAATAGCAGTGTCAACAGCTGCATTGAAAAGCATCTGGGCGACGAGCGCCCATACATCATATCCTAAATATGCCATTGTGATTCCCACAACAGCAGCTCCAATTGTACCACCTAATGTTGCAAAGAAAAATCTCTTAAAAAGCATATTACGTGAAACATACGCTTGCTGAACGTTTTTAATACCTGATATTATCAGTATAAGGCTAAGAACGCGTACTACTGAAGTTAGTTCAGTTTTATGATAAAAGCTTGCTATAAAAGGAGCACAGATAAACATAATAAGGTACAATAATGAACACATCGTCATATTGAACCAGAAGACACTTGAAAAATCCAGATCATCAGCATTCTTCTTCTGTATCAATGCATTACCCATACCGCTGTCAACAAACACCTGCATTATAATTGTGAATACAGTTACAAGTGCAACAGTTCCATATATAGATGGATCAAGTAAACGGGCTAATACTATTGAAACTACGAACGTTACGCCTTGGGCACCACAACGTTCTAGAAATCGCCAAAGAAAATTGGAAAACACAGTTTTATTATTCATTCGATTACTATTATCCCTCCTGTTTCTCACCCCAATTACAGCTTAAGAAGCCCTCTAATCAGCTTTATTACATGATATTTTCCATAATTCAGTGCAGCACCAAGCTTATCTGCAATGCTTAATTTTTTAAAGATTTGAAATAGCTGATGTTTATCATAGCTGGCAAATTGATATATCAAAAAAGCCGAAAACCATATTCTATAAAAAACATCTGTTGAGTATTTGCCTTTAGTTTCTTCATCCAACTTTTTCAACCACACAATTTCATCATTCCAATGGCTGATTTGCTTATTCTTATCAGATAATACTCGATTAGACCATGACGTTGAATTAGATGTATCAACTCTATACACCGCCATTCTTTCGGGAAAATAATGAACACTCCCATTTAATGCGCATGCAATTTGCAATCGATAATCCCCAACGCCTTTTAGTTTTTGATATTCATACTCTTTTTGTAAAATCTCGCTTCTATAACAAAGTGAAGCAGTGGCACAAAACAGTCCTCCACCACGAATTATTTCCTTTACTGTAAAATCCCGCTCATGTGAACATTTATAATCACTTCGAATAATACTTTTTCCATCATAATATTCAGCTGTAGTAAATGTCATGGAGCACTTTGGATTATTCTCCAAAAAAGCAACTTGCTTCTGCAGTTTTTCTGGTGAGCACCAAAAATCATCGCCCTCACACAATGCAACATATTTTCCTCGTAGATGACTATTAATAATTCTTCGTAAAGAACCATCTCTCTTTGAATACTGGTTTTCGTTTTCATATATAGGACATATGATATGCGGAAATTTTTTTTCGTAGTCTCTTATTATGCTAGCAGTATTGTCTGTAGAAGCATCATCATGAATAACTATTTCAAACGGGAAGTGAGTTTCTTGCATTAAGAATCCATCTAACGCCTGCTCAATATAATTCTCATGATTGTAAGCTAAACATTTAATAGAAACAATAGGATCGTTACAATTGCCTTTCCAATTTTTCATTATTTCATCTTCCGTTTTATCAAGCATTCGAGCTCCCCCTTGCAAATATGAAATATCAAAGACATTGAGTGATTAGCATTTATACGCTAATGAAACACAATAAATATATCTAATCATTTTATACTTTTTAACAGCTTTAATCTTTTTTTCAACACCTGATGAATACTAATATAAACCGCAAATCCGGCGTGGGTCAAATGATATTGAGAATTATACCGTTTTCTAAAAAACTATCATATCATTTCTATTATCTATGAATCAAAATAATTTCTTTCCAGGAAAGTACGTTTTACTTAATCCGAGAACACCTAACCTACTGTCATGTACAACCTTTTTATGCAGTTTTACACATTCAGAATAGTAATTATTAGCTGGATGTACCAATTTTCTAACCATGAAAAATAATATTCTATAATAATGGTATGAAAACCTATACGCTTTATATAATACTGGAACTTTTGAGTAATTCTTTCCGATATCGATCTGATTACGATAGCCGTAGTAGCTTTTCCAAGTTAGAGTGTTTTCATTTGAAATCTTTGTTTTGTGGTTGATTATCGCAGCATTTATATTTTTAATTCTTGTATGCTTTATAACCCTTAATGAATACTCAGTATCATCATACCAAATAAAATAATCGCCCTTTGGATAGCCGATTTTATCTATCAATTTCTTCTTTATTATTAAGCCACAAAACGAAGAAAGATCATAATAAAACGACTTACCAGAATATTCCTCTAATGCAACATTTTCTTTTAACATAAACACGCTATTTTTAATTCTTCTTCTATGCGTTAAATCAATTATACCATCCGTTTTAACGGTACCTGAATAAGCAAGTATATCCTTTTCTATATTTGAATCAATTAGCTCCAAAAAATTTGTATTTAACATTGCGTCATCATCTATTAGTAAAGCATAATCAATGTCATTAGGTAGATTACGAACTCCTAATTCAAAACCTCCCGCACCTCCTAAATTATGTTTAGCTTTTATTAGTACAACATCTTCTCTATCATTTGCAAAGTCATCCAAAAAATCAGTTGTTCCATCTGTACTACAATTGTCGACAACTATTATTCGATAAAAACGCTTGCTTTGATTTTCTATACACTGTAAGCATTCCTTTAATAATGAAATTCTATTATATGTTACAATTATTACACAATACTTCATATATCCATCCTCCTATAAATAAAGTGATTATTCATTTAACAGTTGTTTGGCCATGCTTAAAGAAGATTTGATCACTTGATCCATATCATAGTACTTATACTCACCAAGTCGACCGCCAAATATGACTTTTGATTCCTTATCCGCCAATTGTTTATACAGTATATAGAGTGCCCCATTCTTTTCGTCATTCACAGGATAATACGGTTCATCCCCCAATTTCCACTCAGAACTATACTCACGGCTAATAACTGTCTTAGGTAAATCATTTCCATCTTCATCTTTGCCAAATTCAAACCACTTATGTTCTATGATTCGAGTCCAAGGTGTTTCAGCATCTGTATAATTCACTGCAGCATTACCTTGAAAATTAGGAATGTCCAGTAGTTCAGTTTCAAAGCGTACAGTTCGATATTCTAGTGCGCCAAATCGATAATCAAAATAGGCGTCAATCGGTCCAGTATATATAACTTGTTTAGCAAGCGCATCCAACTCTATCTTATGTGCTAAATAATCAGTGTTCAAACGCACTTCAATGTCTTCCAGCATATTAGCAATCATCCTTGTATAGCCTCCAACCGGAATTCCCTGATACAATGCATTGAAATAATTATTGTCAAATGTCAAACGTACAGGTAGGCGCTTAATAACAAATGCTGGAAGAGTATTACAAGGGCGTCCCCATTGCTTCTCAGTATACCCTTTAATCAATTTTTCGTAAATATCTCTGCCGACAAGAGAAATAGCCTGTTCTTCGAGATTTTTGGGTTCGCCAATTATCTCCTTTCGCTGATCTGCAATTATCGCAGAAGCTTCCTCTGGAGTTGCAACCCCCCACATTTTATTGAATGTATACATATTAAACGGTAGCGAGAACAGTTCGCCGTGGTAATTTGCAACGGGTGAGTTTGTAAAGCGATTAAACGTTGCAAATTGTGTTACAAAATCCCATACTTCTTTATAATTAGTATGAAAAATATGAGCACCATACTTATGTACCCGAATTCCCTCGATATCTTCCGTGAAAACATTTCCTGCGATATTTGAACGTTTATCTATAACAAGAACACTTTTGCCAGCTTTCTTTGCTTCGTATGCAAATACTGCTCCATAGAGCCCAGAACCAACTATCAAATAATCAATCATTTTCTTTACTCCAATTATAATTCTCATTCATTTAAACATGTAAGATCATTATCTTTTGAAATACCGATTATAAACGTAATCATTTGTTTTTCTCTCAACTTCGCTAATCGATCTATCTAAAAATGCCATACTACCATCTTCTTTATGATGGATAACAATTTGAGGACAATACAGACTTTTTATATTTGCTTTTCTTGCTTTTTCAGCAAGCACCATTTCTTCCTCAAATAAGAATATGTTTTCATCAAAAATTGGATACAGTTTTATAAGAGCATTAAATCCAAGGATAATGAAACTTCCATGAACCGCATATACTATAGCAGCATTCTTACTTTTGAGTTTCATTAAAGCCAAATTCACAACCTTGTTAATTTTGTTAACGCCTACAGTAAAATAATAGCCCATATTATTATATGATTGCATAAAATAATGTTCTGCCCGTGCAAGCTTTTTCTTTCCAAAATAAAATGGGTTCTGATTCTTACCACTTTTCGTTATAATCTTTGGCCCAATGATACAATTCTTTTTATTCCTAATTATAGAATAATTAAACTCTTTCATAATCATATCAGGATTAGATACAATAATATGATCAAATTTATAATTATTAATAGCAAACTCAATTCCTCTATTATTTCCTGCTCCATAACCCTTATTCTCAACCGAAATAAAATCACATTTATACTGCATAGATATTCGCCGACATTCTTCTAATGATTTATCATCATAATAACTATTAACAACTATAGCATGATATGATACATTTAACTTTGTTAAGCTTTGTAAATACTCACCCAGATCATCGGTATTGGCATATACTAATATCACAAAAATAAGATTAAATTTCTTCACTTTTTATTCTTCCTTTCTAATAATTTAAAATTTTGAAGTACATATATAGTGACACCGAATACAATATACGCTCCAACAATTGACAAATACCTTAATGGGCTTACCAAAAATGAATAAAGAATGCAATAATACGTTAATCCAACAACACCACTTGATAGAGGAGAGTCTGATATCATTAATTTTTTATAAAAAGCACCACACACACCGCCAAGCAGGCATATTACTCCCATGTATCCAATAACACCAAAGTCTATAATATAATCTGCAAAAGCAGTATGAACGTTTGTCCATCCCCATTGTGTTGATACAGCAAAATTATATGAGTTTACCATTGGAGATTTAATTCCTAACGTATGGAGTAACCAGTAAAAAAACTTATATCCATGTGTTTGTCCGAATAGCGTAACTTCTTGTGTTGAAAGCCAGTGATCGAAACAAAAAACATGACCTAAGCCATAGACACGCAATCTATCATTTATATTTGTATATTCCTCACTTCCGTATCTAATTAAAAATGAATAATAAAAACCAATATATATTACTAAAATCAAGCTAATTATTCTTATATATTTTTTTAAACTTTTGTTCTTGCTTTTTTTTATATTTATATTATTTAATGTTGCATTTGCAACGAGCGCCCCAGTAATCCATAATAAAATTGCACTAATTAGGACTGTTTTGGCCGTTGTGGTAATCATTGAAAAAACCATAGGAATAAAATTAATCAATGTTGATTTGAAACGTAATAATTTTTTCTTTACGCAATACCCACCTAAAACAAAACCGCCATAATTAATCGTTAAACAAACTTGTTCTAGAAATGAAACTCTTAACTCAGTTTTTCCGTATCTACCATCAGTAAAATAATAGCCAACTTCTCTTAAATTTGATACTGCATAAAATATAGAGAACCCATTATTTTTTAATTCCAAAAAAGAATATAGCACTCCTGCAACAGTACAAAGAATAAGCAAAAATTTAATATCTGCTTCCTTATCTATTATTTCTTTTTTCTTTTTTTCTTTAACATATATCTTTTCCCCATAATTAAAAAAAGCAAAGAATAGCACACTTATTATTATCGCATAAATAAGCGGTAATCCATTCCACTTCACATTCACATTAAAGGCTAAAAGACCAATAATTATATTCACTATCCAATAAGTATTAAATAGTTTCCCTGGATGAGATAATTGCCTTTTATCTTTAATCAATAACAATATATTAATAATAATTATAGGAATCAATACAATAATCCACATTAATAATTGTCTCCATCAATAACTATAACTGCTCTTTTCCAGTAATTCATAATTCTTTTTCTTCAGTACCCCATAAAACATGTTCCAGCAAGCATACCAAAGAGCAATTGCTCCCGGCTTTTCATCACACATACGGAACAAGTCGTAATGGCTACGAAGTTTTTTACTAAACTTATCATGACTGATACTCTTTTTTCTTACTCTGTACTTAGCAAGATTCTTCTTCAACAGATAGCACTGAGCATCTGATTCTTTCTTAAACAGTTGAAGTCTGATAGCATAGTCATTGTTCTTTTTGATGTCCTTGATTTGAATCAAACCAAAATGCTTTGCACTATACATCATAGTGAGCTGTCCTATGTAGTCATAGTGATACATTTTTTTCTTGTCGACCATTTTCGGACCGCTAACATAGATATTCAAGGGCTTGTCTTCTTCATCGATCTTCTCATACTCATGATAGGAGAACACCAGATTATGCTTCTTCATGAACTTAATCTGCCACATCAGCTTGTCTGGAGTCCACAGATCATCTGAATCGAGGAAGGCAATCCATTCGCCTTGTGCCTCACGCATTGCTCTATTTCGTGTTAAAGCAGCACCAATGTTCTTCTCGTTTTTGAAGTATTTAATGCGTTTATCAGACAGAAACTGCTTTACTACTTCATCCGTATTATCAGTAGAGCAGTCATCAACAATAAGCAGTTCCCAGTTCTTATATGTCTGATCAATAACACATTGAATCGAATCTGCTATGAAGTTGGCTGTATTCCACGATGGCATTATAATTGAAACGAGTCTATCAATCATAAATCTTTTTCTCCTGTTAGTTATAGTCTTTTCCAAGCACCGCAGCTACTGTACGGAACATTGTGAGAATCTCTCGTAAAAAGCGAAATCTTCTTACCGATTCTAAATTCCATACCATTTTGGCCGGTAATACCTTTTCTATGTAAACCTTATCTACATCATCCGCTGCAGATAGAAGGGAATACTCATCCTTATATCTTATGCTTGCCTCAGAAGTAATTCCAGCAGGCATTAACAGAGTAGCATAAAACTCAGGCTTGTAGGCCTTCACATACTTTGTTACTTCCGGTCTTGTTCCAACAAAACTCATGTCTCCGCTTAACACGTCAAAGACCTGCGGAAGTTCATCAAGACGAAGATTTCTTAATTTCTTGCCCACAGCTGTGATTCTACTGTCACCGCTAACGGTAACCTCTGTGCCAATCTTATCAGCATTAGATACCATCGTGCGGAACTTGTGAATCTTGAACTTCTTGCCATAAGTTGTGACACGTTCCTGACGATAGAAAACAGGACCTTTGCTGTCCAGTTTTATAGCAACTGCAATCACAGCCATTGGAATAACTGTAACGATAAGAACAATAATAGCAACTGTAAGATCAAATGCTCTTTTTAGTCCAAGCTGCCAGCGTTTCTTATATAGTCTCTCCCAATAAGGTCTAACCTCGGCCGTTTTCATAAAATTCGGTAATTCTTCCCAACGTCTCAGCATTCTTATCCCCTTATAACTGATTTTAATGACTCGCACACATACTCCACATCTTCATCCCTCAAAAGCGTGTGAAGCGGCAGTGTGATCAGGTTATGATAGTAATCGTATGAATTTGGATATTTACTGCAATCCTTACCGTAAGCAGTCATCATAGGAAGCGGCTTATAATGAACATTTGTAGTTACACCTGCTTCTGCCATTTTGACTATTAGCTCATTACGCTGTTCTTCAGAAATACTCGGAATACGCATAAGATAAAGGTGATTTGAACTATCCATAAAATCGGTTCGGTGAACGAGATGGGAAATACCAAGTTCATCACAAACAGCATCATACTTCTTTATGATTTCTGTTCTACGTTCAAGCAATCCCTTATATCTGTCAAGCTGTCTCAAACCAATCGCAGCCATAATATCAGTCATGTTGCACTTGTACCATGGTCCAATGATATCATACTCCCACGCACCAACCTGTGTTTTCGCAAGAGCATCCTTGTTTTGACCGTGTAGAGATAAGAGCTGGAAAAACTTATATATTTCAGCATTGTCAATGCCATTTATAGGTCTCCAAGTTGCTGCACCGCCTTCTGCGGTAGTGAAGTTCTTGACCGCATGGAATGAGAACGAGGAGAAGTCTGCGATAGCACCGCAATAAAGCTTATGACCGCCAACAACTCTGCTTGCACCGAGGCTGTGAGCACAGTCTGCAACAACTGCCACACGACCGATACAAGACTGAATTCGATGATTTAGGTCACCAAGCGGAGAATTATCAGACTCAACAGCTTTGAACAAGTACTTCTTCTTCTCAACAATTTCAAATATCTTATCGTAGTCACAAACGATGCCACTGAGGTCAACCGGAATTATCGCCTTTGTTTTTTCGGTGATAGCCGCCTCAAGCTTGTTATAGTCCATCTCAGGTGCGTGTGTTGTTGAATCTCCATCTTTCTGGATATCGATAAATTTTACTGTCGCGCCACAGTGGATTGCAGCAGAAGCAGTTGCTGTGTATGTATACGCCGGAACAATTACTTCGTCTCCAGGCTGAATACCGAGAATTCTCAGATTCAGTTCTTCCGCTGCGGTAGCCGAGTTCAAGCAAACTACTCGATTAGAGTAATAGTCTTTGTTTAATTCCGTATCAACTGTTGTGTCACCAGTTTCAATATATGCAGCCAGACGGCGTTCGAGCATTTTTACTCTTGGGCCTGTTGTGATCCAGCCTGATCTTAATGCTTCAACTACCTCTGATATTTCTGCTTCAGAAATATCAGGTGGTGAAAATGGTATTTTCATTTATTATCCTTCTTTCAAAAATACGATCTATTCAATATAAAGAGCAAAAGCAGGCACAAAGCACCTGCATATAATCCCTATTCCGGCTTCAGAATAGAACTTGTTCGTGTAAACGCAATTATCCCCATGTCCAAAGCCATTTGTCATGTTTTTAGTTATAGTAATCCTTTTTTGATCTGCTTCCAAAATAAGCATACTATTCATATAAACACCCCTAAAAAAACATTTACCGAGCCTGTCTGCAAAAAAACGGACACCGAAATATGCCGTTTACAGCGTCGTATCCATGTGTATGTTGACTACAGCTTTCAGGCTTAAAGTCAACTGTCTGTAAATAATGGATAATGTTTTTTGTTATGTAAAATTATATCATATTCAAATCCTTTATGTCAATATATGGAAATCAATATTGGTGCTATTTACAATTGCAGCCTTTTTTTATCTTCTCTTTTATATATTATTTTTATATGTGTATATGTGATTTGTAATATTGTAGTGGTTAATTACAAAATGTAAATCATAAATTCTTTTTAGCAATTAATTTTTAGGCAAGATTTATACATTCCCATATCCGTGTGGCCTCAAAACTGGATTTGTTGTTCAAATTTAACAAGCAAGCTTTAATATGCTAACAAAATCAAAAATCGCAAAGCGAGATCAATATTTTTCGCCCTAAAACATATGCACGAGCATATGTGAAGGTCAATAATTGCGATTCCCATTCCGGAAAAGAATCAGCAATATAGTTGCTCGTAGTACATAACGCAAAATAAAGGAAAAGTGTCATTTAAAAGCTTTACAAAACAATGTGCCTGTGATATAATTTATTACGGTCTGACAAAGCTTTCCTTAGTTTTAAGGCCGAAATAATTATAAAAGGAGTTTTTTTATGAAAGAAAAACGAATCAACCCACATTTTTATCTATGCAGACGTATAATTGCATCTGTAATTACTCTTCTTATCTGCGTTACTGTTTTAGCTGTACCAAACGCGAACAAGAATGAAAAACTTTTTAATCAGAAAAATGCCAGTGCTATTGGATGGGTTGGAGGTGAAATTGTTGAGTATTCAACTTCGCATTCTAATGAAACAATTACTCCAAACAAATGGTACAGAAGTCCAAATGAAGAGTATTTCGTAGTATTTAGCAAAAGTGAAGGAAATCTTGTTGTTTATCACGATACAAAAAATGGCCGTGAGCCTGTCTGGAGCTCAGGCCCGAGAGCAAAGGATGCAAAATGTGTATTGCAGCACGATGGAAATCTTGTAATTTATTCACCAGAGGCTACGGATGGCGTTCTTTGGAATACCGAAACGAAGGCTCAAAATGGTGCAAGTCTTTTTATTACAGATGACGGAGATCTGTATTTAATTGATAGATACAATGGCAAGCTCCTTTGGCAAAGCCGCCCCTGTATGTGGCCGCTTCCAGGCAGTGAAAATAATA
>AUXO010064070.1_pt1 | contig 17717 bp, 13 predicted proteins | sample 768731 | NCBI WGS metagenome assembly AUXO01 (sample SAMN02715735, study PRJNA202380) | gut metagenome | biome: sheep rumen | host: Ovis aries | place: New Zealand: Palmerston North
CATGATGTCTGCAAGTCGGACATCTACAAGGAGACGATGAAGAAACAGAAGAATAAGGATGGACTGTGGGAAGAAGTGAAAGGCTATGATGTTGACCATGGTCAATACCCTTTCGGTCATGGTGAGAAGTCAGTGATTCTGCTCCTGCAGAATGGTCTGAAGCTCACCAATGACGAAGCTTTAGCTATCCGCTGGCATATGCAAGCATGGGATTTGCCGTTCCAGTCTTACGACATCAAAGGCAATTTCAACAAAGCAAAAGAGATTTGCCCGATGGTTCAACTTCTTATTGCTGCTGATGGATTAGCAAGTCAGGTTTTAGAAAATAAGAAAAAAGAAAACGGCTACTGAATATTGTTGGGAAGCCGATTCCTTAATTGTTATTTTCGATTTCCTCAAAACTAATAATTCTATCAGCTAAGCCCTCTATCGTTCTCTTCTCAACTTTCTTTCCAAAAATCACATCCATTTGATTAAGATCTGCCTTAATTTTATTTTTATCATCTTTTTGGGGCACAACAAGATGACTAATTGCTTCTGCACTTGGCTGCAAGATATAACCTAAATAAAAAAAAGGTTTTTTATTCCCTTTTGCATTTAAATATTCTTCTTTATCCCAAAACCATTTACATTTTTCGTCATTATTATTTCTTGGTTTACCATTTTCAGGTATGAACATTCTCCATTCACATTCATTGTAATTTATTATTTTATTTGAAGAATATGGCTTCATTAACGCAATCGCAGATATTGATTGAATATTTAATTGATGCGAATCACTTAATTCTTGAATGAATTTATAAGCCTCTTCATCTTTCAATGTTTTCTTGTTTTTTAGTTCATTGATGAAATTCATTTTTTCAAGATAAAGCTCCCTAATACTGAATGCGGCATCTATAAAGGAGCTTTTCAGAACATAATTTACTGGCCCAAACAGATATTCATAGTTGTTTATTAAGTAATCTTTTGAAATACCGATTCCCCATTTACCATACGTTTCTGTATGATTAATGCTGTTTTCAAGATGAATGTCGCAAAAACAGACCATGGGAAATGCCACAAATGATTTATTGGGAAGATGTTCTTCGCAATAACTAAATTTAAATCCTTCTTTAAGGATTTTTATAAATAAATCTTCTTCACGTGTATAATGAAAAAGTGATTGTGGATGACTATATTTTTGCATATTAAATTGTTTTGTTGCAAAATAAACTAAATTTGGTCAGAAAATTGCGTTTTCTGCAATAAATTTGCAGAAAAGGCTATCTTTTTTTTTGATAAAAACAATAATTTTAGAAAAAATGATTAATTTTGTGAGAAATTAAATCAAATCTATGGAACAGAAGAAATACATTAACCGCTTGAAGGTAGTTTTGGCGGAGAAGCATCGGACGAATAAATGGCTGGCTAAGGAACTGGACAAAGACCCAGCCACAGTAAGTAAGTGGTGTACCAATACGGCTCAGCCAGGACTGGAAACACTACTTGACATTTCGAGGGCTTTGAAATGTGACATCAAGGAGTTGTTGCATTCAAGCCAATTAGATTAAAGAGAGAAAGCAGAAAAAAGTTGGATTATTTAAGTCTGTTTGCTGATGGAACTACCTAAAGTCATCAACAACGTTTCAGAACGAGTCATTGATGACTTGAAGGCAAAGATGTCTTCAAGTCCGGCATTATCTATTGCTGCCGCCTCGTTTTCCATTTATGCCTATGAGGCATTGAAGGAAGAGTTGGAGGGTATAGAAGAATTGCGATTCATCTTCACCTCGCCTACTTTTATCAAGGAGAAAGTGAAGAAAGAAAAACGAGAGTTTTTCATTCCGAAGCTTCAACGGGAGCGATACCTTTATGGCTCCGAGTTTGAGATTAAGCTGAGGAATAAACTGGAACAGAAGGCCATTGCTAAGGAATGTGCAGACTGGATCCGCAACAAAGTGCGGTTCAAGTCCAACTCCTCCAATGAGTCAATGGGCGGTTTTCTTCACATAAAAGGCGAAAAACAAAGTGCCTACGTTCCTTTTAACGAGTTCACCACTACCGAACTCGGGTGTGAGCGAGGCAACAGTGTCTATTCCATGGTGAATGTGATGCCAAGTCCGTTTGCAGACGAATACCTGCGCACATTCAATGAACAATGGAATAACAGCGAAAAATTTAAGGATGTAACCAGCACTGTATTAGAATATATAGAAAACGTATATAATGAGAACTCCCCGGAATTTATCTATTTCATTACGCTTTATAATATTTTCAACGAGTTTCTAGACGACATTAGTGAAGATGTTTTGCCTAATGAGAAGACAGGTTTTAAGTCAAGTCAGATTTGGGGTAAACTGTACAATTTCCAACGTGATGCTGTCCTGGCAATTATCAACAAACTGGAGAAGTACAACGGATGTATCTTGGCAGACAGCGTTGGATTAGGTAAGACCTTCACCGCATTGGCTGTAATCAAGTATTATGAAAACCGAAATAAATCTGTATTGGTTTTGTGCCCTAAGAAACTCAATGAAAACTGGATTACGTTCCGTAGCAACTATAAGAATAACCCTATTGCCGGTGACCGTCTCCGTTATGATATTCTATTTCATAGTGACTTATCCCGAGACAAAGGACTAAGTAATGGAATGAACTTAGCCAATATAAACTGGGGCAATTACGATTTGATAGTGATTGACGAAAGCCATAACTTTAGGAATGGTGGTAATATTGATGAAGATGAAAGCGATGTTGATGATTTCGACATGGTGGGAAACGGTAAGAAAGAGAACCGATACCAGCGACTAATGAAGCGTGTGATACGAGCTGGAGTCAAGACGAAGGTACTTATGTTGAGTGCCACACCTGTAAATAATCGTTTCAACGACTTGAAGAATCAGCTTCAACTTGCCTACGAAGGAAAGGAAGAAGTCATCAACGAGGCATTAGAACTCGACAAAGGTATTGATGTTGTATTCGCCAATGCCCAGCGTTCCTACACTAAATGGGCTCAGTTGCCGCCTGACCAGCGAACGACTGAAGCTTTATTGGACAGTCTGAGCTTTGATTTTTTTCAGATGTTGGATGCCGTTACGATAGCCCGTAGCCGTAGCCACATCATGAAATATTATGATACAAAAGATATTGGCAAGTTCCCTACCAGACTTGCGCCGATTACCCGCCGTCCAAAACTAACTGATCTAGAAAATAATCCGATTAGCTTCAGTGAGATTGCCGAGCTATTGAACCGTTTAAATTTAAGCATTTATACCCCCTCATTATACTTGTTGGATAGTGCGAAGGATGATTACGAGATAGACTATGACGGAACCGGTACATTGTCTATTGATGGAAGAGAGAAGGGACTTCGCAAGCTTATGGCAACCAATATGCTCAAACGTCTTGAAAGTTCGGTAAGCTCCTTCCGCCTTACGATTACCCGGATAAATGAATATATCGGACAGACTATTGATATTATTGACGATTACGAGAAGAATCATCTTCAGAAAACGATAGCTTTCGATGATTATCTTGACGATCTTGATTCCACTGACTCTGAGAATGATGTGCTTGTGGGTAGAAAAGCTCAGGTCAGCTTGTATGATATGGATTACAAGAGCTGGCGACATGACTTGCAGGCAGATAAGGAACGTCTAGATTTGTTGCTCATTATGTTGGCGGACATCACTCCTGCACATGACAGCAAACTTCAGATGTTGTATGATGACTTGTTAAATAAGTTCGATAATCCAATCAATGATGGTAATAAGAAAGTACTCATCTTTACAGCTTTTGCTGATACAGCAGATTATCTTTACGAACAGTTGGCAATGAAGATAAAACTGCAATGTGGTTTAAATGTCGCTTTGGTTACAGGCAGTACAGACGGACGTTGTACCATTCCTAAATTTAAGGCAGACTACAATAATATACTCACCTACTTCTCACCGAAGTCTAAGGATAGAAACACGATTTATCCGAATGCTAAAGAGGATATAGACATATTGATTGCAACTGATTGTATCAGTGAAGGTCAAAATCTCCAGGACTGTGATTACTTGATTAATTATGACATCCACTGGAATCCAGTGAGAATTATTCAGCGGTTTGGACGAATTGACCGAATAGGAAGCGAGAACGAAGTCATTCAGCTCGTGAATTATTGGCCGGACATGGAATTGGACGACTATATCAAGTTGAAGGGACGAGTAGAAAGCCGAATGAAAGCAACTGTTCTTACCAGTACCGGAGATGACAACTTGTTGTCTGCAAATGAAAAGGGTGATTTAGAGTATCGTAAGAACCAATTGAAACGCTTGCAGGAGCAGGTCGTCGATATAGAAGATATGGACACAGGCATCAACATCATGGATTTGGGATTAAACGAGTTCCGTATGGACTTGTTATCCTATATCAAGGAACATGATGATGTGGAACATGCTCCGTTCGGAATGAGCGGTGTAGTTCAGGGTGACTCCATTGTTGGACCAGGTGTGATTTACATTCTTAAGAACAAGAATAAGGAAATTAACACCGACAAGAAGAATCTTCTGCATCCTTTTTATATGGTTTATATTAGCCACGAGGGTGAGGTTTATTGTGATTATCTACACCCGAAGAAGCTTCTTGACAACATGCGACATATTTGTAAAGGTAAGGATAAACCTGATAAGGATTTGTGCAAAGCCTTTAACAAAAGCACACATGATGGAAGGAAGATGGAGCATTACAGTGAGTTACTTCACTGTGCTATTGACAGCATTATAAGTGTGAAACAGGAATCCGACATTGATTCCCTGTTCTCTCCTGGCGAGACAACCGCCTTATTAGGAGAGATAAAAGGACTTGATGACTTTGAATTGATAACTTTCCTTGTGATAATGTAATATGTTACGATTTCCGCAAACTACGATATTCAATAGATCCGTTCCGAAGAGTGCTTTTTACAAGCATCTTGAAGTCAGCACATCGTTAAAGCAAGTATTTGTGAACGATGTGGAGCGAATTGTGTGGGCATATAAACTTGCTTCATCCACATTAAATGTCTTCAAAGGAAAGTTTGTTGAGGAGATAACTGTCTTTGACTTTTGGATGAAACAGCGGACATGTCCAACAGAATTGTTTGTGTTTTTGGATAAGCAACTGCCTCGGCACACGTTATTTATTCTCCATTATGAAAATGATGTGTGTGCTCTTATCAACTATAAAGAGGCAGTATCTGGAAATTCGAATAATGCATTCAAAATCGGCCAGACCTATCGTACAGAATGGATGAACGATGTGAACCTTACTTTGGAAGGTAACACAATGGATGCCGTATATGAAAGCCTTGTACGGCAAATAGCCGGAACACAGCTTAGAGATACGGCAGATAATTTAAAAGCAGATGTGGAAGAATCTCAGCAACAGGAACAGTTGCGCAAAGATATTGCCGCATTGACAAAGCGGATGAATGCTGAGGTACAGCCTCAAAAGAAATTCGCATTACATAAGCAACTAAAGGAATTAGAAAAACGTTTAAAATGATTTTATGAGTAGGACTCTTATAGAACAGGAAGGCATAGATATTGTGAGAAAGTATATTCGAAAGAATGGATTTATGGTCCCATATATGGATGAAAATGATAAAACTCCAATGTGGGATGGCTATATTTATGTATATAAAAAGAATATAAACAATATAAACGAGAATAATGCTTTATTTGATTTTAGAGTTCCTGTACAGGTAAAAACTACAAAACTAATTGATGATGATGTTTTCCCAAATTCTGCCCATTTTGATATTCCAATTAACAATTTGAGGAATTATCAAACAGATGGTGGATTAGTTTTTTTCTATGTTTTATATAAGGATGGAGATAACAATCATGAAATATATTGTGATTATTTAACCAAAGAAAAATTAAAAGTGATTCTAGGAAAAACAACTTCGACAATTACTAAATCAGTTACTTTAGAAAAAATCACTAATAATCCTGCAGAATTCAGGAGAAATCTACGTATGGTGCATCTTCAAAGTGGCCATACTGTCATAGATATTAACAAACTTGACCAGCAAAGGGTGAGATCATTCACTTTAATTGTTGATAAAGATAATGAAAAGGAAGATAGGGTTTCTTCGTTAACCCGGCATAGTGTAAATGTCCTTGTAAATATAGAAGGATTAAATGACTCCTTATATTTGTTCGGCAATCCTGCAAAACTGCAAATCGTGACCACAAAGGAGGTTCCAGTTTCAATTAATGGCAGAGTTTTCTATCATTCCATTTCTACACAATATAAAGATGACGGACTATATTTACTATTTGGGAAAAGTACATATATTAGAATTCCTAATGATACTCAATTTAAAGCAAGAGTTGATTTGACATACCAAACTCAAAGCACATCTTTGGATGAAGTAATAAATGATTTGGATTTTATTATTTCATTTGTTCAGACTCAAAGCCTTTTTATTGATAATAGATTACTTGAACTGGAAGGCTTAAAATCAGAATCCAGAAATATAGATTCTTTTAAAAAGGAACTAATATTTTGGAAGAATGTAAAAAAAGTTTTTGGACTTTTACATGTTAGAGGAGATTTAAATCCTTCTAACCTACAAAAGAAAGATTACGACAATTTAAATCTACTTGTTAATTCTTTTATTTTCAACAAACCAGTTTACAATCCTAATATCCAGGAACAAATTTATGATTTAGAAATATGTGGATTGCATATTTATATATTTGCAAAAAGGGTGAAAGATAATTATTTTACTCTTTGCGACATATATAGTATCCTCCACTCTTGTTATAAAGATGAGAATAATATTTTTCATGATTCTACTCCATTATCTATTATTTTCAATCTTGCAAAATTACCTTCTAATCTATATCTCGATAATATTATTCAAGAATATGAAAAGTATATAAAATTCAATGATTCCATTTATGAGAGAGCTACATTGGATTTACTTAATATGCTTCTTCATTATGATATTATTCAAGACAATTATCTAATAGAGGCAGCATTTAATCTGTCTTGTTGGCTTGTTAAACAAAAGAGTATAACAAAAGAGGAAAGATTAGTTTTCAAATTAAACTATTTTCAAACCAAAATAAGACTTTCGGGTTCGTTATCATCTAATGAAATAGAAGAACTAATAAAGATGCGAATTCATGATGACGGATATAATTTTGCACGCTATCTCTTAGTCGGGAACAAGGAGAAGGCGACTTTTTATTTTCGTAAATTAAATGAAAATCAAAAGAATATTTTAAAATCTCAACCAATTTATCATTTTATGAACATTTAAAATTATCTATATGGAACATTTAAAATTAATTACTCAAAATGGTACACAAGCTAATATTGATGCCATTGGTAAATTGTTTCCTAACTGCATTATGGAAACAACAGATGCAGAAGGACATTATAAGTTAGCAATAAATTTCGACAAGCTACGACTGGAACTAAGTAATGAAATTATTGACGATAAAGATGAACGATATGAATTTGTTTGGCCCGAGAAGAAGAAAGCAATTTTACTTGCTAATTCTCCGATAAATGCTACTTTACGTCCTTGCCGTAAAAATAGTGTTAACTTTGACAGTACTGAGAACTTATATATTGAAGGTGATAACCTTGATGTTCTCAAATGCTTGAAAGAAACTTATCTAAAAAAGGTTAAGGTAATTTATATTGACCCCCCTTATAATACAGGGAAGGATTTTGTTTACCAAGATAATTTTACTGAAAGTATATCTGATTACATTGAGAAATCTGGCGAGTTTGATTCACAGGGAAAAAGACTTGTTCAAAATATGGAAAGTAGCGGACGCTTTCATACTCAATGGCTCAACAATATTTATCCAAGATTGAAGATTGCCAGAGATTTGTTGGCTGATGACGGTGTGATTTTCATCTCAATTGACGACCATGAAGTTGACAATCTGAAAAAAGTTTGTAATGAAATATTTGGAGAAAGTAATTTTATTGGTCAGCTAATATTAAAAACAGCTACAGATAACAATCCGTCTCAAATCAATATTGAGCATGAATATATGATTTGCTATGCGAGAAACAAATTCATTCAGAAGAATTGGACTCGACAAAGTGAAGCGGCTGAGCGTATTGTTGAGCAATATCGACTTTTAAAAGGTAAAGGATGGAACAATGAGGAAATTCAAAAAGAACTTCGCAAATGGATAAAAGCGAATAAAGACAACTTGCCACAAGTAACTCACTACAATAATGTAGATGATAAAGGGGTCTATAGTAGTTCCAGTAATTCTTCTAACCCTCATCCTGGAGGATACATGTTTGATATTATTCATCCTTTGACGGGAAAAGCCTGTCCTAAGCCGGCAAATGGATGGAGATGGCCAGAGAAAACTTTTTGGGCATATGACCAAGAAGGTAATATTGAGTGGGGTATTGATGAAACGACCCAGCCACATGTAAAAAAGCGAATAGAAACTTCAGTTGAATATTTGCGTACTTTAATATATGAGGATAATCGTGCAACAACAAAAATGTTGGCAGATCTTTTTGATGGACATAAAATTTTTGATAATCCTAAACCAGTGGGTGTACTAGCAAGAATATTGGAATTTGTCACCGGTGATAACGATTTGGTTCTTGATTTCTTTTCTGGAAGTGCTTCTACAGCTCATGCGTTAATGCAGTTAAATGCAAAAGATGGTTTTAAACGGCGCTTTATAATGGTACAGGTTCCTGAAGAAACTGATAAAAAAAGTGAAGCTTTTAAGTGTGGTTATAAGACTATTTGTGAAATTGGTGAAGAACGTATCCGACGTGCAGCCAAAAAGATAAAGTTAGAAACAGGAGCTGACATAGACTATGGCTTCAGAGTTTTAAAGCTTGACAGTAGTAACATGCAAGATGTTTATTATACTCCAAAAGATGTGAACCAAGGACAATTGGATATATTTGCAGACAATGTAAAGCCAGACCGCTCAGGTGAAGACTTATTATTCCAATGTATGTTGGAACTTGGTGCTACACTTGATAGCAAGATTGAGCGGATTGAATTGAGCGGTAAGGAGTTATTCAACGTTGCAGATGGATATTTGGTCGCTTGTTTTGACTCCGATATTACAGACGAGGTTGTTACAGCTATAGCTAAGATGCAGCCACAATATGCAGTGTTGCGTGATGCTTCTCTGAAGAATGATGCTATAGCAACAAACTTTGAACAAATATTTAAGACTTACAGTAAAGGAACAAATACTAAAATTCTTTAATCAATCATAATATGAATAAGAATCTTTTGTTTTATACATTCTTGCTTTTGTTTTGTTCATTTATTTCCTGTACAAATAATGGGAATTCTTCTTCAAAAAAGGCAAAAGCCAACGTGAAGATAAGTTTTGACAAGAAAAACGGAATTGTATCATTAAAATCAAATGATGATTTTAATGTAGATTATACTTTGAAAATTGATGATTTTGCATCTACTAGAGGAAGTTTCAATAAAAAGACGAATATTAACATTATAGATGTTATCAAAAATCAGTCTGGTAAATTGAAAGAAATATCTTTAGAATTAGCTAAAAAGAACAATCAATTAAATATTTGTTTAAATGTTGATGAGGGAGCAGATACAACCTTTGTTTTCTCTTTTGAAGCTGATCCTGTTGAACAGCAAACTGTAAATTTTTCTGGAATAGGAGCAAAACTGGTCCATAAATCCGATGTTGTTAATAAATCCGATGATTTAAAACGTTGGCTATATAGAAATAAAGAGAATGTGAGTGATTCTATTCTTACGCAGTTTGTCAAGAATTATAAGGTTTTAACCTCTAAAAAAGATAATGAATATACAGTTAATACGGAGATTCCTATTGTCCATAATCTAAAAGGTAATTCTTATTCTGTTTCAACAGATATAAAATCTGATTTCTATGCATTAATCGCATGTAAAAAGCAGAAGGATATAGATGATTATGTGGAGGAATTAGTAGTTAATGATTTTAAAGGAGTTTCTACTAATACATCCTCCATATCTTGTTCGCATAAAGAAAACCCTCAAGGCTATTATGCTATTATGCTTCTTTGCATCAACAAAGACTGGTCATATAAGCAAATACCATTAGCTTTAGTAGGATTTGATAATGAAGCTCCTGAAAAAGATGGTATTGTAGGTGTAATGACTTACGATCCTCTATCTTTTAAAAATGGAACTTCTATTGTTATTCCCCAAAATGTGCCAGATTTATATGGTGTTGCATCTGTTGAAGTACAGAATTGGAGTGGAAATGGATTAGAATGTACTTGTACTTTCAAAGTTTTTTTCCATGGTGATGCAAAATCGGCTATAATTCATAGAACAAAAGATTTATGTTATTATATGGATTATATAGGATGGGAACAACGTCCTGAGAATAAGGTTATTTTAGCAAAAGACCATGAAGGAGCTTATATTTTTACCTATAAGATGCACTTTGAGGAAGGAGATAATATAATCCCAATTACAGTTGAAGATTATCATGGAAATTCATCTAAATATGAAATAATGATAAATGCACATTTCGTAAGAACTGATACTCCAAATATTAATATTGACAATAATATATACAATTAACATGGAAAGAAATAATCTAAAAATGCAGACATTGGACGGTGTAGCTGAGCATATCCAATGGATTGCTGAGAAATTTCCGAACTGCATCACCGAGGTAAAGGATGAAGCCAGTGGCGAAGTAAAACAAGCCGTTGACTTCGATATGCTTAAACAGGAACTGAGTAATGAAGTGGTAGAGGGCAAAGACGAACGCTATCAGTTTGTCTGGCCTGACAAGAAGAAAGCTATTCTTCTTGCCAATGCGCCAATTAACGCAACCCTTCGTCCTTGCAGGAATGAGAGTGTTGACTTCGACAACACCGAGAACTTATATATCGAGGGTGATAACCTCGATGTGTTGAAGTGTTTGAAAGAAACATATCTGGGAAAGGTGAAGATGATTTATATCGACCCGCCTTATAATACAGGCAATGACTTCGTTTATAACGATGACTTTGCCGAAAATGCCAGTGAATATCTTGGAAATAGTGGACAGTATGATGACCAGGGTAACCGTTTGACTGCAAATCTGGAGTCAAACGGACGATTCCATACAGACTGGCTGAACATGATATACCCACGTCTGAAAGTAGCAAGGGATTTGTTGAGTAAGGACGGTGTGATTTTTATAAGCATAGACGATAATGAAGTAGATAATCTAAGAAAAGTATGTGATGAGATTTATGGAAACGAAAATTTTGTTGCTGAATTAGTTTGGGAGCAGGGTAGAAAATCTATGGCAGTTCAAGTAGCCGTTAATCATGAGTACTGTCTGATATATTGTAAAGATCGTAAAGAAAACATTTTGACAGACCATAAGTTTAACAATACAAATTGGCGAGAAAAGAAACAAGGGTTAGACTTAATTTATAATGAAGTGGAAAGGTTGCAATCATTGTATTGTGATGATTATGCTTCTATAGAAAAAGGAATTCGAAAGTTTTATAAAGATTTAAAAGATGATAATCCAGCAAAACGACAATCCCAATATAAATGTTTTGATTCTCACGGACTATATTTCCCGGGTGATATTGCTCAAGGCACAGGTAATGGGGGTAGATTTGATATTATCCACCCAATTACAGGTCTTCCGTGTAAATTACCAAAAGGTGGATGGAGATTTGGACAAGATAAGCTTCCTCAATTATTAAGAGAAAATCGCATTCATTTTGGTGAAGACGAGACAAAAGTTCCTTGTCTAAAAAGATATCTTAAAGAAACAGAATATGAAGTTGTTTCCAGTGTCTTTTATAAAGATGGTAGAGGTGCTTCAAAACGATTGGAACAGCTAATGGAGTGTAAATGTTTTGACTTTCCTAAAGATGAAGAAATTATTAAGAAATTCATTAGTCTAGTTACATCTTACCCGAATTCTGACTCCATTATCCTTGATTTCTTTTCTGGTTCCGCTACTACAGCCCATGCAGTCATGCAGTTGAATGCAGAGGATAGAGGACATCGTAAGTTTATCATGGTTCAGCTTCCTGAGCCAACAGACGAAAAGAGCGAAGCTTATAAAGCCGGCTATAAAAACATTTGCGAGATTGGTAAGGAGCGCATTCGCCGTGCTGGGCAGCAAGTGTTAAAAACTGTTAACGGGGGGGTATTTCTGGCAGCCTAGATATTGGCTTCAGAGTGCTTAAGCTGGACAGTAGCAATATGCAGGACGTATATTACGCACCTTCACAGGTTAACCAGGACGGACTAGACTTATTTGCTGACAACGTAAAACCGGATAGAACAGGTGAAGACTTACTATTCCAATGTATGTTGGAATTAGGAGCCACCTTAGAAAGCAAGATAGAACGAAAGAACGTTTCAGGAAAAGAAATATTTATCGTTTCAGAAGGATATATCGTTGCTTGTTTTGACAAAGAAATATCCGATGAAGTTGTAAAAGAAATAGCCCAGATGCAACCAACATACGCTGTTTTGCGTGACTCATCACTTAAAAACGATTCTACAGCAACAAATTTCGAACAGATATTCAAGACTTATAGTCCTGCAACAACAACTAAAATTTTGTGATTATGAAGCTAAAATTTAAGATACAATCATATCAGACAGAGGCCGTTGAGAATACCTGTAAGGTATTCAACGGACAGCCCAATCTTGGCTTGGCAGAATATGTGATAGACAAAGGTAAAGTCTATGTGAAACAAGGAGGTAAACAAGTTGAAGTGAAGCAAGGAACATTGGGGTTTGAGGACGAATCCGGCTACAAGAACTCCGAAGTTGCTTTGACGGAAGAACAGTTACTTGACAACATACACAAGGTCCAGGCTGACAGTAATATCAAATTGTCAAGTGAAGTGATAAAGAATCTCGGTTGCTGTCAGCTCGACATTGAGATGGAAACTGGAACAGGTAAGACATACGTCTATACCCGTACAATCTTTGAGTTGAACAAACTCTATGGATGGTCAAAATTTATCATTGTCGTTCCGAGTATAGCCATTCGAGAGGGAGTCAACCAGAGCCTGGCTTTCACAGAAGACCATTTCATGGAGCTTTACAGTAAGAAAATCCGACACTTCATTTACGACAGCAATAACCTGAGTGTGATAGACACTGAGTTCAGCCAGAGTAGTGATATTTGTGTGATGATTATCAACACCCAGGCTTTTAACACCATAAAAGAAGGTGCAAATAATAAAACGTCACGTATCATCAACACACAACGAGAAGATTTCGGCTACAGGAAACCAATAGACGTAATCGCCGCCAACCGTCCAATTGTAATTCTTGACGAGCCACAGAAGATGGGTGGTGCTGCAACACAAGCCTCATTGGCACGATTTAAACCATTGTTTACCTTGAACTATTCCGCAACACATAAAGAAGCACATAATCCTGTTTATGTGCTTGATGCACTCGATGCTTATAACAAGAAACTCGTTAAGAAGATTGAGGTGATAGGCTTTGAACTACAGAATCGTCAGGGAACAGACAAATATGTTTATCTAGAAGATATAGTTCTTTCACATACAGAACCGCCTAAAGCTTTGCTGGGTTTTGAATGTAAAAGAAAATCCGGGAAGATAGATATTATCTTCAAGAAACTCGGTGAAGGCGACGGACTTTATTATTACTCAGGCGAATTGGAAGAGTACAAGGATTTCACTATTAGTGAGATTCATGTTGACCAATACAACACTCAATTCAGCTATGTCGAGTTTACTAATGGCATCAAGCTCCATGTAAAAGACATTATTGGTGATAACACGGCAGAGTATAAAGCAAGGATTCAGATTCGTCAGACTATCAGAGCACATTTTCGCAAAGAGAGTTCTTTGTTCCACAAAGGAATCAAGACTTTGTCTTTGTTCTTCCTTGATGAAGTTCCGAACTACAGAAAGTATGATGATGATGGCAATCAGGTGTTAGGACGTTATGGAGAGATTTTCGAGGAAGAATACAAGATAGCCTTGAACGAGGCACAGAATATGTTCGATCCTGAGTACATGGCCTATCTTGGCTCAATTGATGTGAAACAGACCCATACGGGGTATTTCAGTATCGACAAGAAAGGACATGCGATTAACAGTGAGGTGAAACGTGGTTCGGACATCAGCGATGATATATCAGCTTACGATTTGATATTGAAGAATAAGGAAGCACTACTCAGTCTTGATAGACCAGAGCGGTTTATATTCAGTCATTCGGCTCTCCGTGAGGGCTGGGACAACCCGAACGTGTTCCAGATATGTGCGCTACGACAAGCAAACAGTGTTACTCAGAAACGTCAGGAAGTGGGGCGTGGGTTGCGTATTTGTGTCAACAGCAAGGGTGAGCGTATGGATGTTGAAACCTTAGGTGAGCAAGTTCATAAACTCAATAAGCTGACCGTGATTGCCAGCGAAGGCTATGCCACTTTTGCAGGAGATCTTCAGAAGAAAATACGTGAAGATTTGTATGATCGTCCGACAAAGTGTGACCTTGATTTGTTCAAAGACACATTCTTAGTTGCCGAAGACGGCACGAAAATACAGGTTTCCCAAGACCAAGCACAGGAAATTATTTTCCAGCTGCGTATGCATAACTACATCACAAAGAAAGGTGAGGTCACCGGCACATTCCGTGAAGACTTGAAAAATGAAAAACTTCCTGCATTTGAAGATGAGCTTGAACCTTACACTAAATCCATATACACTAGAGTACAGAGTGTCTTTGATTCAAGTGTTCTGGACGGCATGATTGAGAATGGTGGTAAGCCACAGACACCCGAGAACAAGCTTAACGACAATTACAAAAAACATGAGTTTCAGGAATTATGGAGTCGTATCAATCATAAATATGCCTACATTTGTGATTTTTCAACAAAAGAATTAATTGAAAAATGTATCAATGCTATTAACGCAGAGTTAAATGTCCGCAAGATAACCTACGTCACTACAAGAGGAGAACAGAAGGATAAATTACGCAAAATAGATATGACAAGCGGGACGATGATGGGCGGTGGAACCAGTTCTTCTGAAGTACTTGAACAGACGATAGAAAGCAATGTTCGGTATGACCTTGTTGGCAAGATAGCCTCTGGTGCTGTTCTAACCCGTCGGACAGTGGTTGAGATTTTGAAGAATATACGCCCTCAGAAGTTCTTAATGTATAAAACCAATCCTGAAGAGTTTATTTCAAAGGTAACAACTATAATCAGAGAGCAGAAATCATCTGTAATTGTTGAGCATATTCAGTACAATCAAATAGACGGCACTTATGACAGCGACATCTTTACCGAGGAAAAGCACACATCGATGGATAAAGCATTTGAGGCTAAGAAGAGTATTGTCGACTATGTGTTTACTGACGGAAATGCCGAAAATAGTGTCGAACGTAAGTTCGTTGAAAAACTGGATGAAGCTGATGAAGTGGTTGTTTATGCGAAACTTCCGAAAGGATTCCATATCCCGACACCTGTAGGAAATTACTCTCCGGACTGGGCTATCGCCTTTGAGGAAGGCAAGGTGAAACATGTATATTTCGTTGCAGAGACGAAAGGAAGCATGAGTTCCTTACAGCTTCGTGAGATTGAGAAAAACAAGATCAAGTGTGCTCAAAAACTGTATGACAAGATGTTTGCTAACGACGTAAAGTTCAGCTTTGGCAAGGTTGACAGTTTTGAGACCCTTTTGAGTTTAGTAAAATGATTAACTTGTTGTGCCATGGGGGATTCCCTGTGGCACACACTTTAAATTATGTTTGTTATGAAAAAAACGTTATTATTTTTTTTATTATTGTTAGTTTCTATTTCTTCATTTAGTCAATCTGCACCAGTTGTTCAATCTGCAACAACAACTGTAACAAACAAAGATGCAAGGTTTCTTTTATTTCAAACAAAGAATAATCACATATTCTTAAAATTGGATACTAGTAACGGTAAAATCTGGATGGTTCAATTTTCAACAGGGGACACAGAAGCTTTAGAGCTTCCTCTATATTCATATTTGTACCCTTTGGTTACTGAAACGGAACAACAAAATGGACGGTTCTATTTATATCAAACTATCAATATTTATAATTTCCTTCTAATAGATCAAATTGATGGAAGAGTTTGGCAGGTTCAATGGCATCCAGATTCTGATAAACGAATTATCAGTAGAATAGAATAATTAATTGTATTTATTATGGCATTTTCAAATTTCCGAAAAGAGACATCAGAAAGAAGTGATGCATCAAACTGGGCTAAGCAACGTCTTTTATTAAACACCCATTATTATTTCGACAGTATTGAGGGATGTAACGAAAATAATAAAAATGTTGTAACTCACATGATGGAGCGTGCTCGTGTAGACTATGACGGTGTAAGTGAAATTAATGAAGAATCTATTCTTTTTGAAATCAAACGATTAGAAAATATAGATGTGCTTCAACGCAAAATTAATTTTGCAAAAGCTTTTAATCTTCCTTTGTCCTATGTTTTATATTGTGATGAAGTAGAAAAGGTTTGGTTTTTTGAGTTTGACGATATTAATACTTTCAAATTTGTCTTAGAATATAATTCATATATTGATTTTTCAAATTGGATAGCTAGTATAAAAGGTTGGAAATCATCAAAACCATATAGAGAAAAAGCAGATCTTCCTTATTTTGACAAGAAACTCCGTCAAATAGGAACAGCATGGCCTACAAATATTGATTGTTTTGTTTCAGATGAATACAATAGGCCTATTGGGATATTAGAATTTCAGAACGCAAAAAATACTCATGTTAAAGACCACTGTAATAATGAGTTTTTCTTATGCAAGCAAGAATATATTGATCCTTATACTGGATATGTGAAATATCATGATGATATAAGACGATGGATGTCACAAGAAATTTTACGTGTTCAATCTGGACTTAGACTTTTTGTAATTACTTGGGCACAAGAAACAACAGATTTTGTCTTGAAAGAAATAGAATCAATAACGTTTCCATATTTGCCTTATTCCCAAGATTGGAAATTGCATAAGGATTATAAAAAAGCTATGCATAATTATGCAGTAACCCGAAATCTTCAATGGGGAAATTATATACGGCAAAATTTTATTTCATATTCTTTATCATATTCAAGTCCTCAAATGATATTGATTTATCATAAGCCTCCTTTGTCTGCTAAAGACAAGACATTTCCATTTATTTACTATAAATATAAATGGCTGAAATTGGGACAAACAGAACAGCTTGAAAAATTATTTTTACAACTTATAAAAGAAGAGTTTTATGATTGATGATTATAAATTATTCAGTAGTATGATAAAGTATCATGCTGCTATAGTAGGATGGCTTATTAAAGAAAAGAAGGCAGAACAATTAGATGATAGACTTATTGTTTACCAAGACACAGAAGATGTTAATATTCCTACTTATTCCAAAGAATATACAGGTAAGGTTTATGAGATTTTATCTGATGGAACAAAAAAGATGCCTTTATTTAAGACAATTAGCCCCCCGATAATTAGTCGGGGGATTTTCATGCGTCACCAATGGTATTTTTCATCAAAGTCGCAAGTTCATAACTTTGGCCTTTCTTCCAGAACTCGTATGCTTCCCGTACCAACCCATTGAATTTAGTCCGGAGCTTAATTATATCTCCAGACTTGGACTCAAATGCAGTAATGAAATGTGCTGCACAAAGAGCCATGATTTTCATGAGGTCAATACTGGAAACAGAGTTATATCCACTTTC
>AUXO010279016.1_pt1 | contig 17715 bp, 18 predicted proteins | sample 768731 | NCBI WGS metagenome assembly AUXO01 (sample SAMN02715735, study PRJNA202380) | gut metagenome | biome: sheep rumen | host: Ovis aries | place: New Zealand: Palmerston North
GTATTTATCTTCATGTCGAAGAACCACAGGACGGTAAAGATGGTGAATTTTGAGGAGAATGCCTACTATGTGCACCAGAAGACTTTTGCCAACGGGTAGATGAACGAATTCCTTTACTCGAGGATTATCCTTTATGGTTGAATTATTTTAAAAATGGTGTCAAATTTCATTTTATAGATAAGTATCTGGTAAGATATAGAGTCGGTGAAGGAGGCTTGTCAACCAGTAACAAAAGGAACCTTGATTACATAGTTTCTTTGCGTAAAGCTTATTTTTATTATGTATTTCAAGAAAGATTTGCCAGTGACCCAGAAAAGGTTGTGAACGAAATCGTTGATTATGAAATGAATTTGAGACGAGATGTGGACGTTATATTGCATTCTCCTTCCTATAGATTGGGTTGTGCCTTATTGAAACCTTTAGAATGGATAAGGTCGAAAATGAGCAAATGATGCGCTTGACGAATTTTGTAACAATAGGAGAAATAGAGGCGAATTCGCTTTTTGTATTAGTATCGTTGTCTAATAATTTTCAAAATGTATCCACCAATAACGCTCTCAGTAGCAATGTGTACATATAATGGGGCAGAATATGTAGAGGAACAGTTAAATAGTATCCTCAACCAAGATATGCCTGTCAATGAGATTGTCGTATGTGATGATGGTAGTAATGATGAAACGCTTACTATTGTTAGACGGATAGCTAAAGATTATCCTAATTTGGCATGGAATATACAACAAAACTCGCCAAATTTGGGAGTTACCAAGAATTTTGAAAAAGCCATAACTCTTTGTACGGGCGATATTATTTTTCTATCAGACCAAGATGATGTGTGGTATAAGGATAAGACAAGAGTAATTGTAGAATATTTTAAAGCTAATCAAGACAAGAATATTGTTTTTACAGATGCAAATATTGTCGGAGCTGATATGAGGCTGCTAAGTGAACATTCTTTATTGGAAGCTGTGTTATTGTTGCCGTATTTCTCTTTATGGGATAATGGTCTTGATTTTGAGATTCTTAACTATAAGAATGTTGCAACAGGTGCAACAATGGCTTTTAGACGTACTTGTATATGCGATTTTGTTCCATTTGCCGATGGTGATGACTCTTTGTTGCTATTACATGATTATCAGATAGTTATTAGTGGTTGTAGGAATGCTACTTTGGGTGTAATTCAGAAGCGATTGATTGATTATCGACAGCATGGAAATAATGAGATAGGCGTCAATCATAGAAATTGGATTTATACCTCTGTTCTCCCTCATATCCTAGAGCCATTAGTGGAGCCACGTCCATTAAATAAATGCTTCAAGGGCTGGGAAGATGGTCGATGTGATTTTTATACTTATCGAAATAGAAACTATACTACGATGTCGGGAAAAATAAAATTGCTCTTTTCTGTTTCCAAGTATTGTCATTATTATAAAAAGTTCTGTGTTGCATTCATATTATCTGATATTTTATATGGAGTGATTAGTTACAGATATAGAAAGTTAATGCTTGCTTTTTTTGAAAAAAAGTGGTTCCTATCATAGAATATGTAATATGAAATTGTTCGAGCTAAAGCGAGCAAAGAGTGAGAACAAAATAGAAAATGTTTGGTTCTAAAATATCTCTTATTATTCCTGTTTATAACTCGGAACAATATCTTGCCCGTTGTTTGGAGGCAGTATTGGATCAGGACTATCCTAATCTTGAGATAGTTTTAATAGATGATGGCAGTACAGATTCTAGTGGAGTTATATGCGATGAATACTCTTCGAAATTTGATAATGTACATGTAGTGCATATCCCCAACCAGGGTGCGTCTTTAGCAAGAAAAAAAGGAATAGAGGCTGCAAGAGGCGAGTATCTTACTTTTGTTGACAGCGATGACTATATAGCTTCCAATTACGTTTCCACTCTCTATCATTTGATAGAAAAAAATGGGACGAAGATAAGTGCGTGTGGGGTAAAGAGAATCTGCGAAAATGAAAACGTGATAGAAGTTGAAGACAAAAACGAAAATGATAAGCTTCTTGACTTTGACGAGCTGATGCCGCGTTTTTTCAAATATGAATTCTGGGGATTTTGGGGGGGGCTATATCATCGCTCTGTGTTTGATGGCCTTATATTTCCCAAGGCAGCACTAAGTGAAGATTACTATGTCAAGGCGCAGATGTTCTCTAACGAACGGCAAATGGCTGTCACATCAGCACCATTATATTTCTATGAGTATCATCCCAATTCACTTTCACATACGAAACTGTCGGCGCGTGCTTTTGAAGAATTAGAGAATGTGAAGGCTGTTTATGATTATGTGCAGGTACATTGTCCAGATTTTTCTGCCAACGCCTTGTCTAATGTAGTAGAGACATCCGTTAAATTGTTCAATATGGGTGCGAAATCAGATTATCATCAATATTCAGATAAATTTGCAGAAATATTTGCCTTCCTCAAAGAAAACAAAAAGCAGATATGGTCACTTGAGGTTTTGAACAAACATGTCAGGTTTATGGCGTTGGGGATAATTATTTGTCCGTCTCTAGTGCGAATTGTCTGCCGATGGCTATGAATGATATGCATTCTTCACATAAGAAACGTCTGCTCTTTGTAAATGGTCACTTAAATGTAGGTGGCGTTGAGAAATCTTTGGTCGATCTGTTACGGCATTTGGATTACACGAAGTATGATGTAGATTTATTGCTGTTACAGGATTTAGGTGATTATTATAGTGAATTGCCAACAGATGTAAAAGTCATATACCGAGATGTTAATCATGTGTATGGTCCATTTCTGCACTCTATTTGGTCTAATATGCTGAAAGGCCGATTCGCAGATATTTTCTTTCGGTTTATCCTTCTGTTTTCAGCACTTTTTACAAAAAGAATATTCAGATTGTTACGCCCTTTGTTAGGGATAGCAAAGCAATATGATACCGCAATTGCATACAGAACTGGTTTTTGTGAGGATTTGGTTGCTTATGCCGTAAAAAGCAAGAAGAAAGTTTTGTGGTGGCATCATGGGGAATGTAACTATACGCCTAATCAAATAGCACAGGCAAACAAGACGTGGCCATATTTTGACCATGTAGTAACAGTATCAAAAGGATGCAAAGAGATGTTGGAAAACACTTTCAACTATCCGAAAGAAAGGTATGCTGTGATTCCCAACCTTATTGATATTGAAAAAATAAAGAAGTTGGCAGGAAGCACAAATCCCTATAACATTGACCGAGGGATACAAAAGTTCGTCACTGTTGGAAGGCTTAGCGAGGAAAAACATGTTGAGAACGCAGTTTATGCAACTCGCATTTTGATAGACAAAGGATACACAAACTTCAGGTGGTATATCGTCGGAGATGGTGAGCTTCATGATTTTATAGCACAACTGATCATAGATCAAAATGTTTCAGAGCATGTACTGATGCTTGGTAAAATAGTTAATCCATATCCCTATATCAAGTATGCGGACATTTTGATTCACACCTCATACGTTGAATCACAGAGTATTACAGTTTTAGAAGCGATGGCACTTCATACTCCGTGCGTTGTATGTGAGTCTGTAGGACCAAAAGAGTTTATGCAGAACGGAGAGAATGGAATTCTTGTGGGACATTCTACTGAAGATCTTGCGACAGGAATAAAAGCATTAAATGATTATCTACATATCAATGTTATGAAGGAAAATGCTTTTCAAACAGTAAATAGACTGTTTTCATCAGATACAATTATAGGAAAATTGGAGGGCATGATATGACAAAAGGATTTTGTACATTAGCAGTTGGTGATAAGGCGTATTATCAGTTGGCAACAAACTTACTGTTATCTTATAGATTACATACAAAGAATCCTTTGTCTTTTGCCATAATCTGTGATCATGAGAATGAGTACACGAAATTGTTTGATAAGGTAGTAATACTATCACATTCTTCATGTTCATATATGGACAAGATAGAAATGCTAAACTCCCCCCCCCATGATTATAATGTTTTTATTGATGCTGACTGTTTAGTCTATCAAGACATCAACTATCTTCTTGATTTGTGCAAAAATGGTGTTACATTGTTTGGAGGAACCCACTCGCTCTCTGAAGTAGGCCGTGGTTGGTTTGACGCAAATAGTCTTTATGAATTTACAAAACGTGTCAATTATAATATTTCATCTCATGGTGGAATAATGTTCTTTCGGAAAGACGGCCTCACAAAAAGTGTGTACAATGATTGTAAAGCAATAGCAAGGCATTATTCTGATTTTCATTTCGCAATGTTTGAAAAGCCTGCAGACGAACCAATAGTTGCTTTAGCGATGGCTGCCAATAATTGTGTTCCTATTTCTCGCCAAGATTATTATGATGCCTATGGCTTTTATCCAACTTTTAAAGACTGTAGGATGAATATTCTGAAAGGCATTATGTCATACACTTTTGACGGATATAATTGGATAGAAAATGTCAAAATAGTACATTGGCAGAATCGCAATACTCAAAAGGCAATATATAGGACTGAAGTAAAAAAGATGGAACTCTTTATGAATAATTCTAAGGCACTTACTCTTTTTGCTTTCCTATGGGGCATATTTTATAATATGCAAGAAGTTTGGGATAATACCATAAATAGATTCCATAGGAAACTAAAGGAAATGATTTCTTTTAATTGAGAAGGTATTATGTCACAATGTCAAAATAGTAGATAATGAGTCAAAGATTAGCATTTCTGGACTATACAAAAGGTTTTGCCATCTTACTTTTGTTATTATCACATAGCCTAACAAACGAAGGTAGGCAAGAGCTTGTAAAAACGTGGATTTTTGCATTTCATATGCCAATTTTCTTTGTGATATGTGGCTACTTGGTGTATTTGAAGCATCCACTGGGGCTTTCCCCTGGAAAGCATTTGACATTTTTGAGAAATCGTCAAAAGAATATAATCGAACCGTATATCTTTTTCGGTTTTATATTAATAGTTTTTTTTTCATTGTTGAATTTGATTTCTGGAACAAATTCATGGGAATCAATTTGTCAAAAAGTTTTCAATTGGGTAACATTGAGAGGAGTGGAATCAATGTGGTTCCTGCCGGTTTACTTTTTTGCAGAATATTCATTCCTTTGTTCAGTCCAATTATTAAAAGAGAAAGGCGCAATGGTTATTGCGTTTGCTCTACTGGTTCTTTTCCTTCTATTTGGAGATTCAATCATTCCATGGCAAATTATACAAATTAAACGTATTCTAATAGGTTATATATATATAGGTGTAGGATATTATTTTGCAAAGATAAAGATACATGAGCATATAAGTTTGTTGTTTGCAATCTTGATAATGCTTTCCTGTAGCATATTGGTTCAGTTCAACCCTTCTTCATCAATGGAGATATTGAATAATCCATTTTTGTATTTTGGTAATTCTATAGGAATGAGTTGCGCTACATTAGCATTGTTTAAATGTTGGGAGAATATAAAAACAACAAAAGATACTCCATTACTGTTCTTCGGGCAAAATACTTTGATTATTTTATGTACCAATAATATTGTGATAGAAGTTCTGCGCCTAATCGATTTTAAACTTACTGGTAATCTCCTTTTAAGATTAGGATTAGTTGGGGGAGTATTATTCTTTATACTCCTTACTTTGTCAGAAATTCCTGTCATACGTTTTTTCCAAGGTAAAATTCCTAGAAAATGAATCCAATAAAATCTATTTATTATCATTATTTAAATTTTAAACTGTCTCATTTCACCATAACAAAGGAGGGACATGCTTTGCGACGTCTAAAGAATATTCATTCAGGTTGTCGTTGTTTCATTGTCGGAAATGGGCCAAGTTTACGTGCGGATGATTTAGAAAAAATCACTCGTAATCATGATATAAGTTTTGCCTGTAACCGTATCTATCATATTTTTGAGAAAACTTCTTGGCGTCCCCAATATTATATTTCTCAGGATGAGAGGATGCTTCGTGGATGCCAAGAAGAAGTCAATCAGATTCCATGTAAACTGAAGTTCATACCAGCAGAACTAGCATGGTATAGTGATATTAATATCAATAATGCTTTGCTATATCATCTGACATATGATAGGGAATGTCAACCTGATTTTAGCGAAGATATTGCATCCTGCATAGAAAATTCTAAAACGGTTGTTTATACGGCTATTCAAATTGCGGTATATATGGGAATTAGAGAGATATACCTCATTGGCGTGGATCATCATTTTCACATTTCTCAGAATAGTAAAAATGAAATATTAATTGATAATACAGTGAGAAATTATTTCACTGAAGAATACGATAGTGATCGGGAAAAACTGGAAATTCCCAACTTGGAAGTTAGTACCCTCACTTACGTTGCTGCTAAGGAATATGCCGATGCTAATGGGATTCACATCTATAACGCTACTCGTGGTGGAAAATTAGATGTGTTTGAACGTCGTAATTTTGATGATTTATTTGGGAAATGAAAACGGAATATTCTATAGAGTACGTATCTCGTGATGATTTTTCAACCCTTCAAAATGATTGGGAGAAGTTGGAACGAGGCGAGGATATGACATACTTTCAGACTTTTTCATGGTATCGTATGTTGCTCGAAAAAGATACAACAAAAGATACAAAAAATCATGAAGTGGTCTTCGTAAAAGTTGCAGACAATGCTGGGGCTCTTTTGATTTGTCCTCTTTTTATCATAAAGTTCCCCTTTCGTTTAGTGAATAGACCTGGCATATTCATTTATGGAAGTTGGGGGTGGACTGATTATTGCAATTTTATATATGATAAGTTAGATCAAAAGGTCTTTGTGGAGACACTCTATCAGGTATCTCGTAAATACAATGTCATTAGGTGGAATTTTCGGTCTATAAAAGAATCAACAAAGTTGTATTCATTCGTTTCTAATAAATATGAATTGTTTGATGAAAAAACGGAAACTTGTGTTCATCTGATAATGCCCAAAAATCAAGAAGAATACCACAAGTCGTTAAGTAAGCATTCAAGGCAAAATTTAAGGACGGCGATGAATCGTCTTCATCGTGACAATATAAACTACACTATCAATCATTGTGACTGTCTGTTAAACTTAAATGAATTCCAGAAATTCCGTATTGATAGACTAACACAAAAAGTAAAGCCTTATAAATCTTCTTTGCTAACTAGTATTAAGATTAGTATATGGAAATTGTTGAAATATTCTTTTCCAGATTATATTCCATTTGGAAGTGATAAGAATTGTAAATATCTTTCCATCAAAGACTCGAAAGGGAATTTACTCGCAGCTTTTTGCTACGGATATGATTTAATTCACAATGAGGCTGTTATAATGGCCGCATGTGTCAATGAGACATATCGGTTTTATTCGCCAGGTATGGTGGCTATGTACGATTTTATTGTCTCAAATCTGGGTTTGAATATGTTTAAAATAGACTTCACCCGTGGGGCAGAACCTTATAAATATGCATTAGGTGGAGAGGAACATTTTATTCATCATTTTTCAATAAAAGTAATAGATTGCAACAATGTTTCTTCATCAAATTAAAAAGATAATCTATCCTTATTTTATCTCTTTCCTAGAGGATATTTCACAAGTCCGTTATGAGATTGGATTTCCAATCAATAGTTTGGAGGAAATCTTGTCTGGTGATGAGTTGAGGATTCGGTGGCTAAGGCACAACTACAAGGATAGGTGGTTCGCAGATCCATTCATTTTGGATGTCACGGATGACTCCATTATACTCTTGGTAGAGGAGTTCCTTTATAAAACACAGAAAGGGAGGATTGCCAGACTTACAATAAATAGAAAAACATTTAGGCTTGAGAAAAATGATCTTTTGTTGGAATTGAATTCGCATTTAAGCTTTCCCGCAATTTTCCGAGAAGATGGTCAATTATTTATTTACCCAGAGAATTGTAATGATAATCATTTGATATTATATCAATTTGATGACAAGAAGTTTCAATGTCTTCCTATTCAGACATTGATTGATGCTCCTTTGACAGATGGGATCATTTGTGATTTTTTGTGTGGTAGACTATTGCTTTCAACATATTTGCCTGACGCCAATGGAAAAATATTGACTATTTATAAAAGATCGAGCGATAATGGATTATATGTTTATAATCAAGAGATTCAGTTTGACGAGAATATTGCGAGAAATGCAGGAGCGTGCTTTTCTTTAAATGGTAGATTGTTTCGACCTGCTCAGGAATGTAATCAAGTCTATGGTCATTGTGTAGTATTGCAAGAAATCAAAGAAGATGGAAAAAGTCTGAATTTTGTGGAAATGTGTCGGCTTTATTCTACTCACAAGTATATGAAAGATGGTCTTCATACATTTAATACATTTAAGGGTGTGCATGTCATAGATGTAAATGGCTGTAGAAGACCTTTCATAAAAGGAATTATTAACAAGTTATTATTTTTATTATAATCGAGGCGGCAAGTTGGAAATGTTTCCTCGTGTGGATTTTGATAAATTGTTCTAAAATCTATGGTCTCTATAGTTGTTCCAGTGTATAATGCAGAAAAGTATCTTGTTAAATGCGTAGAGTCTTTATTGTCTCAAACTTATCAAGATATAGAAATTATACTAGTAGATGATGGGAGTATTGACAACTCACCTACTATATGCGATTCTTTTACTGACAAAAGAATAAAAGTAATCCATAAACAAAATGGGGGTATTTCGTCGGCTCGAAATGCAGGATTAGAAATAGCACACGGAGAATGGGTTACCTTTATCGATAATGATGATACTGTTAGTCCACAGTGGATTGAGAGAATGCTTGCAGCATGTGAGAATAACAAAGATGTCATGCCAATATGTGCATTTAGTAGAGATCCCAAACTATTGGGAACGGAAAAGAAAAATCTCAAAGACCTTATTGCCAATAAAAAATACCCTATATCCGAATATCCAACTTTTTATTTGAACCAATTGGGGGGCTTTGTCTGGAACTCTTTGTTTTCTATGGATATAATCCGAACCTATAAGATTCAATTTAATGAACGCAAAGAATTAGGGGATATTAATGAAGACCTAATTTTTGATTTGCAATATATTGAATATATAAAAGACATCGTTTTTACAGGTTTTATTGATTATTTGTGGAACATTAATGAAAGTAATCATTCTAAAACCACTGGAACTAAATGGTATTTTGAAAAATATGAAGAAAAATTCAGACTTTTTTATAAATGGATGGTCAAAAAAAATATTTCAACAAAAGTAAAGAAAGAGATGGCAACGTTTCATTCTTTCTTTTTGATTAATTCAATTTGCAATGCTAAATCTTATAAAGAATTAGAAATACGTGTGCTATCTCCATCGACACAATTGTGCATAAAATGGGCAGATACATCAAAAGAGTCTATAAAAATAATCTGGCTTATTAAACATAAGTGTATACTTTTAATATACATATTAGTTCGTTTATCAAATTTGAAAAGAAGTATATTATGAAGAAAATTGTAGGAATGATTCCGTCGCGTGGCGGATCAACGCGTTTTAGCAACAAGGCTTTGGCCGAGATTTGTGGTAAACCGATGGTTTACTGGGTATGGAAGCACTCAAAGGAAGTGGGCTGCTTCGATGAAGTATATGTGGCTACTGACACTGAGGAGATTAAAGGTGTCGCAGAAGGGTTCGGTGCAAAGGTCGTGATGACATCGTCAGATTGCGAAACGGCCACTGAACGATTGTGGGAGTTCTCTCATAAGGTGGAAGCAGACATTTATGTGATGATTAATGGTGATGAACCACTTATTATGGCTGAGGATATCGTGAAGTGCATACCTGAGGTCATTCCAAAAGATGGTTTTTATGTGTCTAACTTGATGACCGACTTTGAGAATCCTGTGGAGGTAGTGGATCCGACTAATCTGAAGATTGTGACTAATAAGGACGGCATCTGTCTGTTTATCTCTCGAGCACCAATTCCCTTCCCCAAGGGCGATATGAATTACGTGTACCATAAGTTTGTTGGCGTAGGAGCCTTTACACATGCTGCATTGGAGTATTATCACCAGACGCCTCGTGGTCCTATTGAAAAGGTAGAAGAGAACGACTCATTCCGCTTCATCGAGAATCGTAAGGACTGCTATTATATCAATGCTCACTGCAAGACGCTCTCTGTGGATACACCCAAAGACCGCGTGCAGGTAGAGGCATACATGAAAGAACATGGGTTGGATGAATGATTCTGATATTATAGAACAAGGACGGGCTGTTTTCTCTACAGAGATTACTGCTTTACAGAAAACGTATGATGCCTTAAGTAAAGATTTTGCCGAGATTGTGCAACTGATGCTGCACTGTGAGGGTAAAGTTATTATCACAGGTATTGGCAAACCTGGTCATATTGGTGCAAAAATGGCAGCAACTTTGGCAAGTCTGGGCACCCCCTCGTTCTTTCTCCATCCAGCCGAGGCTATGCATGGTGATCTGGGTATGGTGGAAAGAAAAGATGTTATCATGTTACTCAGCTATAGCGGTGAGAGCCGTGAGGTAACAACTTTGTTGCCTGTGTTCAAGGAGATTGGTTGTAAAACCATTGCCATCACAGGCAATCCTAAATCGACGTTGGCAAGAGAATGTCTGTATCATTTCTTTTTCCCTCCTTTTGAGGAAGCATGCTACCTGCACCTTGCTCCAACATCAAGTACAACCTCGTTATTGGTACTTGGTGACGCTTTGGCTGTGGTGTGCTCTCGTCTGCGAAATTATACTCGTGAAGATTTTGGATTGCATCACCCTGCAGGATCACTTGGAAAAAAACTATTGGTGAAAGTAAGCGACTTGATGTATGAGGGAAGTACCAATGCGGTGGTCAGAGAAGATAGTTCGTTGAAACAGGCCATAGTAGAGATGAGCGCTAAAGGGCTTAGTATGGTGACTGTGGCTGATAGTAAAGGACTACTAAAGGGAATAATCACTGATGGGGATTTACGCCGAATGTTGGAGAGAGAAGTTAATGTGTATGATGAATCAGTCGTAAATGTGATGACCCCAAACCCTAAATGGGTAAATTGTCATGAGATGGCGGTTAATGCACTACAGAGAATGAATGATTTGCGTATTACCGGTATGCCTGTGACAGATGACGAAGGGAAAGTAGTAGGAGCAATTCTGATGCAGGATATTATCAAAGCGGGTATCGTACAATAATGAAACGAAATACAGTCATCGACCTTGCTAAATTTGTTGCTGCCATTTTGGTAGTGGCTATACATACCTATCCATTCAGTGATATATCCAAAGAACTTGATTTCTTTTTCGTACATACATTATGTCGTTTGGCAGTACCATTCTTTGCCGTGTGTACAGGCTTTTATATTACAACAGCATTTGATATTGACGGAAATGCAAAATGTATGTCACCGGTATGGAAGTCTATGCGTAAAGTTGTAAAGATGTATCTGGGATGGTCTTTACTATAATTTATTAATTCACCTGTGCGATTGGTATTATGCAGATACATTATACAAAGAATATGTAGTTGGATGGTGTAAGTCTTTATTCGTTAGTAGTTCTTATTTTCATTTATGGTATTTGACGGCATTGATTTACGCTCTGCCTTTATTTGCTTACCTTTATCAAACTGGTAAGAATGTTAATTTTCAGAGTAAACCTTTTGCACAAGTCAGTATGGTCATTTATTGTTTGCATCCTGCTGTCTTATGGCTATTGAAAGGATATGTGAATAATTCCTTTTTCTTGTTCCTCTCGGTCTCTATTATATCGATTGTGTTGAGTTTCTTTTGGTATTATTTTAAGGGGGCACCTATTCCCTTTAAACAAAAATGTTGATGAAGAAACGTCTTTTCATAGCCATGCACTACATGGAGTTAGGTGGGGCAGAAATTAGTCTCATCGGGCTTCTGCAAGCAATAGACTATTCCAAATATGATGTGGATTTGTTTATCCATCGTCATCAAGGGGAATTGATGCCGCTCATACCAAAGGAAGTGAATCTTTTGCCAGAGATACCAGCTTACGCTTGTATTGAGAGTCCGATGTCTGAGGCATTGCGTAAAGGGCAATTGGGGATAGTTTGGGGGCGATTGAAGGCGAAAATCCGAGCTAAACACTATCAGCCGAAAGATGCTTCAAAACCTCAATATGCTATCTATCAGTACGTCGCGCAGGAAGTTGCACCTTATTTACCATCGTTTGAAGCATATGGGGAATATGATTTGGCTATTAGTTTCTTACAGCCTCATAATTATGTGCTGAGTAAGGTGAGAGCTAAGAAAAAGGCGTGCTGGATTCATACGGATTATACGAAGGTGGAGTTTGCAGCGGATGCAGAACTACCAGTATGGGCGGCATACGATCATATCGTGAGTATATCACCCGACGTGACAAGGACGTTTTTAAAGGTGTTCCCAACCTTAAAAGACAAGATAGTAGAGATTGAGAATATTCTGTCTGCGGGGTTTGTTAGAAAACGGGCTGAAGAGTTTAACGTTGACCTTGATAAAAACAAAAAGATTATAAATATACTATCTGTCGGGCGGTTTACAGATGCTAAGAATTATGATAATGTACCTGATATCTGTCGTCGAGTAAATGCTTTGCTCTCTGAGCAGAATTCTCAATTCTCTGTTCGTTGGTATATTATTGGCTATGGTGGTAATGATGAATTGATCTGGCAACGAATCCGTGAGGCAGGAATGGAAGAATATGTGATTATATTGGGAAAACAGAGCAATCCTTATCCATATATGAAAGCCTGTGATATCTATGCCCAACCATCACGCTATGAAGGGAAGTCTGTAACAGTACGTGAGGCACAGATGCTTTGCAAACCTGTAGTTGTGACAGATTATCCGACAGCAAAAAGCCAAGTTCAGAATGGAATAGACGGTGTTATCGTGCCAATGAATAATGAGGGCTGTGCAAGAGGTATTGTGGATTTTATTCAGAATCATGAGTTGAGAACAAAGATTGTGGATTACTTGCAAATTCATGACTATGGAAATGTGGATGAAGCAAAGAAGATAAATATATTGATAGGCTAATTGTTTATGAGATTATTTTTTTTGTTATTTTACAATTTTGTACGTATTATATTCCTAAAATTGTTTGGGGGAGCTCGTTTCGATGTCAGTTGGATACAACGGATAAGTCCTTTTTGTGCATTGAAATTGTATGAGCATGGAGAAATGCACATTGCTAGGAACTGCCAGTTTGAAGCAGGATGTGATTTGCAGGTGCATGGGGATGGTGAACTCAAGATAGGCCAACGTGTTTATATGAATCGCTACTGTATGGTAAGTGCTCATGGTTATGTTGAGATTGGGGAGAATTGCATCTTTGGTCCAGGTGTTCGGATCTATGACAATAATCATTGTTTTGACTCGTTACATGGTGTAAAGAATGGTTTGTCTATTGGGCGGGTCCAGATTGGTAAAAATTGTTGGATTGCTTCTAACGTCGTGATTTTGAAAGATACCAAGATTGGAGACAATTGTGTTATAGGGGCAGGGTGTGTAGTCAAAGGTGAAATACCCTCTGGTAGCATTGTGCGTCCTTCTACAAATATTATAGAACCAATTCGTTCATGATACCTAAGATTATACATTATTGTTGGTTCGGGAGAAATCCTTTGCCTGCATCAGCTCAGAAATGCATTGCAAGTTGGAGGAAGTTTCTGCCTGACTATGAGATCAAAGAGTGGAATGAGGACAATTTTGATGTGAATATCATTCCTTATACCCAACAGGCATACGAAGCAAAGAAATATGCTTTTGTGAGCGACTATGCCCGTTTTTGGATATTATATCATTATGGTGGGCTCTACTTTGATACTGATGTCGAAGTTATTAAATCCTTCGATGATATCGTTGAAAAGGGGGCTTTTATGGGCTTAGAGATTGATGGAACAAAGAAAGACTCTACGATCGCAATCAATCCAGGGTTGGGAATAGGTGCAGAAGTTGGTCTGCCCATTTATCAGGAAATCTTAGACGGATTTGAGAAAATGATATTTTATGATGCCAATGGGAATCGAAATGAATACAGTATGATCCCGATGGTTACAAAAATGTTTCTAGAAAGAGGTCTTCTTGCGAATAGTCAGATCCAAGAAATTTGTGGTGTCACTATATATCCTCAATGTTATTTTAATCCATATAATAGTGTAAATGGCAGACTCCTATTAACGCCAGAAACTCATAGCGTTCATTGGTACTCTGCTACATGGATGGATCCAAAGACCCTTTGGTTTGTAAAATTCAAAAGGATAATAAGAAAATTATTGAGTTTATGACAGAGCATCAAGTTTATTCGTTTATATATATCTTTCTAACATGGATACTTACCCTGTTCATAAGTGAGAGAATAAAACGTATGCCAGATTTGTATCTTCTTAAAAGGAATAATAACAATAAGTTTATTGTTATATTTATGGTCTTTTTGATTTTCCTTATTGGCTTCAGACCTGCGATGGTGGGGGGAGATACAGGTCAATATATAAAAAAATATATTGTGATGATGGAGGGACTATATAATCCTAACGAATCAGTAAAAGACTGGCTGTTTCAGAACTTCCAATATGTATGTGCACAAATGATGCCTGTGTCATTATTCTTTTTTATTGTTGCTTGCTTATATATCTTCCCTGTGTATAAAGCATGCAAACGATTAGTGAGTAATAATGCGACTTTTCTTTTACTTGCAGCTATGGGGGCTTTCTCCTTTTTCTCGTACGGTGTCAATGGCATTCGTAATGGTGTTGCAACTTCCTTTGTTGTACTGGCCTTGTCTTATATCTCTGGGGGCCTAAAAGATAAATTGTTTTGTGCACTTTTTTGTTTTGTCGCAATAAATTGTCATGGATCTGCAATACTTCCTATCGTTACTTTATTGTTTGCTTATTTCTTTAAATATCCCAAGTTTATGTTTTATGTATGGGGCTTATCTGTCCTTGGTAGTCTTATTATAGGCCAAAGTTTGAGTAGTATTCTAACTATTTTTGGATTGGATGAACGATTAATGCATTATATGACTCTTGAGGAAACGGAGGAAACTGAGGCCGCTATCGCTGCTGCACGTTTCCGTTGGGATTTCTTGATATATAGTTTTATGCCAATTCTTATGGGATGGTATTGTATTTTTAAAAAGAAAATCTGTGATTTTAATTATCATCTCTTATTAGGAACATATGTATATGCTAATGCTGTTTGGGTAATTTTGATTCGCATTCCTTTCTCGAACCGTTTCGCTTACTTGTCCTGGTTCCTTTATGCAATAGTATTAGCATATCCACTTTTTAAGTTCCATCTGTGGAAAAATCAAGGTCGAAAGGTGGCTATGATTATGATGGCACATGTTACATTTACATTCTTGATGTATTTCTATACTGGGTTATGATTATGTCAGAGAGACTAAAAACACTAACCGTTTTTACACCAGCCTATAATCGAGCGCATACGATAATGCGTACATATGAGAGTCTTTGCAGGCAGACGTGTAAAGATTTTGAGTGGCTGGTCGTAGATGACGGGTCTACAGACAACACGCGTGCGCTTATTGAGGGCTGGATGGCTGAGAATAAGATTCCTATCCGTTATATCTATCAAAAGAATCAGGGTATGCATGGCGCCCATAATACCGCCTATAAGAATATTCATACAGAACTGAATACCTGTATTGACTCGGATGACTGGATGCCTGACGATGCTGTAGAAATCATTATAAATCTGTGGAAAGAAAAAGGTGGAGAAAAATATGCTGGGATTGTTGGACTGGATTACACTAGTGATGGCAGTTTAATCGGAAGTAAGTTCCCTGATTATATTGAGGAAACAACGCTTACAGATTTTTATGAGAAAGGAGGATATGGCGATAAGAAACAAGTATATAGAACAGATATAATCCAAAGGTATCCTGAATACCCTAGATTTGAGGGAGAACGTTATTTCAGTCTGGCTTATAAGTATTTGTTGATAGATCAAGACTATACTTTGCTTACTGTTAATAAACCATTAGTGATTGTGGATTACCAGTTGGATGGATCAAGTTTTGGCATGTATCGGCAGTACTGGAACAATCCTCAGGGGTTTATGTATCTTCGGAAAGTACATATGAGTTATTATAGGAAAAGGAAAGATCGCTTTCGTTCTTGTATTCATTATGTGTCCCATTGTATTCGAGCAAAAAGGTTAACAGAGTTATTCTCAAATCCATGTCCATGGTTAACTTTATGTGCTTTAGTCCCTGGTGTTGCTTTGTATCTTTTGACGAGATATAAGGTTGTTCACCACCAAACCATGAAGTTCTCATAATTACAAATTAATAGTTGATGGAACAAAATATCAAACAGCCAATTAGAGTCTTGGAAGTCTTCGGTCGGATGAATCGGGGAGGGGCCGAATCGATGATTATGAATCTTTATCGTAAAATGGATAAATCCTGTGTGCAGTTAGATTTTATGGTGCATACAGAAGAACATTGTCAATTTGATGATGAGATAGAACAAATGGGAGGACGCATTTATCATGTGCCACGTTTTAGGGTATATAATTTCTTTTCTTATCGACGGACTTGGCGAAAATTCTTTCAGATGCATTCTGAGTATCGCGTGGTGCATGGGCATATGGGCGCAACTGCAGCTATCTATCTTCATGAAGCAAACCGGGTTGGTTGTTTTACTATAGCACATTCACATTGTGCAGATATAATGAAGACTATTAGTGATTTCGCTTACAAATTGTTTTCTTTCCCAACCCGATTTGTTGCTAAACAATTGTTTGGATGCTCTACAGAGGCAGGGTTGGCTCGTTATGGGAAGAAGGCTGTTTTTAGTAAGAATTATAGTAATTTTCCCAATGCGATAGAGTTAAAACAATTCGTTTTTAACGAGCATGAACGAGCTTCTTGTAGAAAAGAATTGGGAATAGAGCCTAATCAGTTACTATTTATACATGTCGGTAGGATAACTGATCAAAAAAATCCTCCAATGATATTCCATGTATTTAAAGAAATTATAAAAAGGGACTCTCAAGCGATTTGTCTATGGGTGGGAACAGGAGAACTGGAAGATAAATACAAACGGATGATAGAAGAGGAGCATTTTGAAGATCGAATTTGTATGACGGGCGTTCGCTCTGATATTCCTGATTTATTGATGGCTGCAGACTGCTTCTTGTTTCCGTCTCTCTGGGAAGGACTGCCAGTCAGTGTGATAGAAGCCCAGGCAACAGGTATTCCTTGTGTTATATCAGATGCTATTTCTCACGAGGTGGCTGTGAGTGATTTAATAGAATGGCATAGCTTGTCTGAATCGCCGGAATTGTGGGCTGATAGATGTTTGACATTGGCAAGAAGAAGTCAGAAACATCGTCAGTCTCCTACCGAAGCTATACGAAAAGCTGGGTATGATATTGAGGACAGTGCGAAATGGTTGACAGATTTTTATGAAAGTCATCATAATCAGGAATGAAAAATAATGTTCAGAACAAAGGATATCTATATACGAATGTGTCATCAGTCTGATGAACTCCATGAGTTAACGGAGGAGGAACGGTTCAGACTACAGGCGCATTTACGGAAGATGTATAAAGATGTTGAGGCGGTATGTCTTCGACATGGATTAACTGTTATGTTGGCTGATGGTTCTGTTTTAGGAGCTATCAGGCATGGTGGCTTTATTCCTTGGGATGACGATATAGACTTGAATATGCCTCGTTGCGATTATGAGGAATTCATCAACACCTATGCATCGGAATTACCAGACCATTATAA
>AUXO010857308.1_pt1 | contig 17714 bp, 15 predicted proteins | sample 768731 | NCBI WGS metagenome assembly AUXO01 (sample SAMN02715735, study PRJNA202380) | gut metagenome | biome: sheep rumen | host: Ovis aries | place: New Zealand: Palmerston North
ACGTAATACATTTCATTTAACTCTGTAGGTTTTACTATTTTATATACTTGTTTTGAAGTAAGTTCATAAGTATATGAAAAATACCTATATAAATATCCCATCCAATATAAAGGTTCTTTATCATACTTTGTTGTTCCATATGTTGATTCACCGAATTCATCTTCAACAATATCAAATATTTCATCATTTGTTTTAGTATCATCTAAAATAGCAAGCGTATCAAATTCACTAACTATGCTTGAATTCATAAATCTTCTTATAAAAATATCCGAACTAGTACTTGTTTTATCTTTAGATTCCTCAAACAAATTTCCCTGCAATTTACATAATGTTAATCCATCTTTATCAAATTCTCTCATACAAGTATCTCCTCGATATATTTCCCTTTATTCTTATACTGGATTCTTGCTAATTTTGATTTATCATTACCAACCTTTTGAAACTCTGCTTGTTGTTCTTTATAATAGTCTTTTTCGGCTGAAGATACAAAGCACCTCTCTAATATTTTTAAATTTTTTACTGCTTTATTAGATTTAAAAACATATTGTAATCCTAAATTTGTAGCCGCAAGGCAATGCTTGCATTGTTCATCGGTTATTTCATTTTCAATAAATGAATCAATTATTTGGAACATTCTGTTATCAGCTATTGGTGCAATTATATAGTCTGCATCAACTATCTTATCAATTATTTTTCTAACAATTGGATGATTCTCATATTTTTTTAACCTTCCCCTAAAATATGCAATTGCAATCATCCATTCTTTTTCAACTGAAAAACTAACGCATTTCAAATCAGTAGGATCAAAATCTATAAAATACACGCAAGATTCTGGAAATCTACAAACAAAGGCTATTGATTTTTCATAAGAATCTCCACAATAAAAACCTTGACCAAAATCATTTTTTTCACGACCAACTTTATTACTTATATCTCCATCGATTTGTGTTCTTGAAGAATGAGTTAATAAAATGTGATTCTTATTGATATCATCTTTATAAAACATCTCTTTTTGTTCATTTAGTTTTAATCCTTTACTAAAACAATACCCATATATTTTTTGTAATAACTCTTCTCTAGGTTTTGTTTCTCCAAGCTCAGTTCTTGCAATTCTTAGTTTTTCAACTTTCAATTCCTTAGATAAATCAGATTGACTAATTCCAAAAAATTCTCTAATTAATTTTAAATCGTTTGACACTTTATATTCCATATAATCACATTCTTTCTAATTTAATTATATCAAATGATATCAACAAGTTCAATAACTTTTTAGTATCAAATGATATCAACAAGTTTCAATTAGCAACAAAAAAAGGAGTCCATCTGAACTCCTTATAGGTGCTTAATTAAATAATGGTGTTGATAAATATCTATCGCCATTATCTGGTAATAATACAACAATTTTCTTTCCCTTATTTTCAGGACGAGATGCAAGTTTTTTTGCAGCATATAATGCAGCACCTGATGAAATACCAATGAATATACCATCAGATTTTACAACTTCAGCACCAGTTTTGAATGCTTCTTCATTTGGTACTGTAATTACCTCATCATATATTTCAGTGTTTAATGTCTTTGGTACGAAACCAGCACCAATACCTTGAATTTTATGTGGGCCGGCTACTCCTTTTGATAATACTGGTGATGTTTCTGGTTCTACCGCAACAATTTTAATATTAGGATTCTTTTCCTTTAAATATTTACCTACACCTGAAATAGTACCTCCTGTACCTACACCTGCAACAAAAATATCAACATCTCCATCTGAATCCTTCCAAATTTCAGGACCAGTAGTTAAATAATGTGCTAGTGGGTTAGATGGATTTACGAATTGACCTGCAATAACTGAATTTGGAATTTCTTTTTGTAATTCTTCAGCCTTTGCGATTGCACCTTTCATACCTAAACTACCATCTGTTAAAACTAATTCAGCACCATATGCCTTAATTAAATTACGTCTTTCAACAGACATTGTTTCAGGTAATGTAATAATTAAACGGTATCCCTTTGCGGCAGCAATTGCAGCAAGTCCAATACCTGTATTACCTGAAGTTGGTTCAATAATTGTTGAACCTTTTTTTAATTTTCCTTCCTTTTCATAATCAAGGATAATTTGTCTTGCAACTCTATCCTTAACTGAACCAGCTGGATTGAATCCTTCAACCTTAGCTATAATGGTTGCTTTAAGGTTATTATTCTTATTAAAATTAACTAATTCTACTAATGGTGTATTACCAATTAAATCTGAAACTGACTTATATATATTACTCATATTTTATTCTCCTTTAAATGCTATAATCGTTACCTATTTTTTCTCTTTCTTTTGTTGCAAGTTCTTCTAACGAAACACTATTTACATAATCATTAACCGTTTTATAGAATCCCTTCCAAAAATCAATTGTTGCACACCCTAATGCCCTAGGACATGTATTAACTTCAGTTTGAAGACAAGATACAGGAGCCAAAGTTCCTTCGGCAGCAATAAGTATTTCTCCAACGCTATAATCCTTAGGATCCTTAACTAATCTATATCCACCATTGTTTCCTCTAACACTTACAAGAAGTTGACTTCTTGTAAGTAATGCAACTACTTGTTCTAAATATTTAATTGATATACCTTGTCTTGATGATATATCCTTTAATGATACAACACCACCATTTGAATATGCCGCAATGTCTATCATTAATCTTAATGCGTATCTTCCTTTTGTTGAAATCATATGTTATACCTCAATTCCTAGTATTTTACTATGAATAGTTTAACATGATTTAATTATTTAATCAAGTATTATAATAAAATTATTTTGTCATTAATTTTAAAACAATTTCTGATGTTTTATTTAAATCATCTATCTTTATATATTCATCTACAGTATGTGGCTTATTCATACCATTAGATATAACAATGCCTTCTATACCATTTTTATTTATATTATTATTATCAGAACCACCAAATGTAGTTATAAGTTCTGCATTTGAAAATCCAAGCTCGTTTAATACTTCATTATATTTTTTTATTGTATTACTGTCCTTTGATACACTATAGGCTTTAATTTCTTCTTTAAATGATACTTTGACACTTCCTAAATAAGCTTTTGCTTCCTCATTAAATACTTTTGTAATATCATCCATTAATTTTAACGCAAAATCACTATTTAGACTTCTTATCTCACCTATTATATTAACATAATCAGGTATAGAATTTCTTTGCTCACCACCATATAATTTACCAAAATTTAGGGTAGTATTTTCATCTATCCTTCCAACTTTTATTCTAGATAATGCATAACCTAAAATAGTAATAGCGTTTATTCCCTCCTCAGGACTAAAACCAGCATGGGCTGACCTACCAAATATCTCTATAGTAAACGAAATAATAGATGGTGCTTCTATTGCACATCTTCCTAATTTTCCATCTAAATCAAGTACGTATGCCTTATTTGATTTTATTTTACTAAAATCAAAATATCTACTTCCTTGGCAATATGGTTCTTCTGCGATAGTTATTAAAAGTTCAATGTCATTATGTTTTAAACCTTTTTCCTTTATAGTCCTTAAAGCCTCAATAATTGATGCGATACCAGCAATATCATCTGCCCCTAAAACTGTCTTCCCATCAGTCTTTATTATTCCATCAGATATTATACTTTTCTTTCCTATTCCAGGTGAAACTGTATCTAGATGAGAAGAGAAAAGTATAGAATCATCTAAACTCCCCTTAAGATATGCATATATATTACCTTTAGAATGATTTTCTAAATTATTTTCTTTGGCTAATATATCACCAACATTATCTATTTCTAAATATAAACCTAGTTCTTTAAGATTATTATAAACATAATCTAATATTTCATTTTCATGAAATGATAGGGAATCAAAAGATTGTAATTTTAAAAATAGATTTAATAGTCTTTCCTCATTAATCATAAGATACATCTCCTTCTTATAAATCTTTAAACACTGAAATAATATTATCTAAAGCCTTCTTTAATAAGCTTCTTTGTGTTGCAATATTAAAACGTACAAAACCTTTTCCTGCATCACCAAATATATATCCTTGATCAAGCCATACATTGGCTTTATCCTCAATCAATCGTTTTAATTTAATTGGTTCAAGATTATATGAATTAAAATCAACCCAAACTAAATATGTTGCTTCTAATTCAGTTACCTTAACATTAAGTTTTTCTTCTAAATACTCCTTTAAGAATAAATAATTATTATAAATATACTTTTTTACTTCGTTTAACCATTCGTCCCCATATCTATAAACGATTTCTAATGCTTTTATTCCAATTACATTAGATTGTGAATATCCATTTTTAACCAACTCTTTTTTAAATAAAGAAAGCACCTTACTATCTGGTATATATGCATAAGATGTATGAAGGCCTGGGATATTAAATGATTTTGTTGGTGCAGTAAGAATAGCATAATTACTTTTAGATACATTTCCAATACTTACGAAATGATTATTATTAAAAACAAAATCAGAATGAATCTCATCGGATACAATAAATACATTATACTTATTACATATCTCTACTATTTTTGTTAATTCATCTAATGTCCAAGCTCTCCCAACTGGATTATGTGGATTACATAACAAATAAAGTTTTACATTATTATCTTTAATTTTTTTCTCAATATCAATAAAATCTAATGTATATCTACCATTTGTATTTATTAAATTAGACACAATAAGTTTTCTATCATTAGACTCTATTATTTCCATATATGGATAGTATACTGGTTGGTTTATAATGACACTATCACCTATATTTGTTAAAGCTCTTATAATAGTTGCGATATGAAAAGTTACAGAACAACCATTAATAATATACTTTTTTTCAAGATTTAAGTTATAATGTTTTTTATTCCAATCAATAATTGCATCATAATAGCCATCAAAAGGCTCTGAATATCCAAATATTTTATTATCTAATACATTCTTAAGTTTATCTATTACAATATCTGGGAGATTAAAATCCATATCTGCAACCCATAATGGTAGAATATCCTTATTTTTCCCTCTTTTTTCTGCAAAATCCCATTTAAGTGAGTTCGTATTATGTCTATCAATTTCTTTATCTAAATCAATCATAAATAGCCTCCTTTAAATCGTTAATTAAGTCTTCTACATTTTCTATTCCTATAGATATTCTTAAAAATCTTTCATTAATCCCCTTAGCTTCTCTTTCTTCTTTTTTTAGATCAGCATGTGTTTGCTTCATAGGATATGTAATAAGTGAATCTACTCCTCCTAAAGATTCTGCATATTGAAATATCTTAACATCTTTTAATATTTTTTTGGCAAGTTCTTCTGATTCAACCTCAATTGATATCATACCACCAAACCCAGTGGCTTGTTTTTTAATTATTTCATACCCTTTATTATCTTTAAAACCTACATAAAAAACCTTTTTAATTTTATTACAACCTCTTAACCATTCTGCTACTTTATATGCATTATCATTAATTCTATCCATTCTTATAGGTAAAGTTTTTATTCCTCTTTCTATTAAGAAACAATCAAATGGCGATAATTGACCCCCAATTGTTTTTGAAAAATATAATATTTTTTCTGAAAGCTCTTTTGTCTTACACACTACAAAGCCTGCAAGTGTATCGTTATGACCACCTAAGTATTTAGTTCCTGAATGCAGTACAATATCAGCACCAAGTGAAAGTGGTTTTTGATAATACGGTGTTAAAAATGTATTGTCTACTATTACAATTAATCCATGCTTTTTAGCAATATCTGATACTAATCTAATGTCAGTTACTTCCATTAACGGATTTGATGGAGTTTCAATATAAATTGCTTTTGTATTATTTTTTATTGTCTTTTCTAATAAATCTATATCAGATGTATTAATAAAGCTATACTCTATACCATTGCTATTACAGACATTATTAAATAATCTTAATGCTCCACCATATAAATCATATGTTGATATTATATGATCCCCTCTTTTAAATAACATCATACTTACAGTAATTGCCGTCATTCCAGAAGAGAATGCATATGTTGCATATCCTCCTTCTAAAGCATTAACTGTATTTTCAAGATGAGTTCTTGTAGGATTTGATAATCTTGAGTAACTGTATGGACTATCAACATCTACACCCTTATGGACAAATGTTGCTGATTGACATATTGCTTGATTCAATGTTCCCCATTCATCCTTTTTATTTAAATCCGCATGTAAACATAATGTTTCAAATTTCATATTTAACACCTTCTAACTTTACTTGTATTCTCTTTTATCTCTATTGTGCTCTGTATTCCATTCACTAAGATCTGGACCTAAAGGTAAAATCTTATATGGATTTGGAACACAGCATATATGATAATGCTTTTTTATCGCATCAAAATTTGTTGTATCCCCAAACCCCTTAGTTTGATATAAATCTCTAGCATATGCCCATAAGTTTTTATAGTCTTTTAATCTTTTTAAGTTAACTTTAAAAGCATTATAATAAGCTATATCAAATCTGACTAAAGTTACATATGCTCTTATATCTGCTTCAGTAATTTTATCTCCAAATAAATACCTTGAATGTTCTAATCTTTCTTCAAGCTCATCAAGCTTTTTAAACACATTAATAACTGCATCATTATATGCTTCTTGTGTTCTTGCAAATCCTGCCTTATATACCCCGTTATTTAACTTATCAAATAAATCATCATTAAACTTATCAATTTCTTCTCTTTTTTCTATAGGATATAAGTCTGGCGCATTTACTTTATGATACTTAGTCCATTTAGTTTCAAAATACTTTGTTAAATTGAAATAATCATTATTTACTACTTTTTTTGTTTTTAAATCAACTAACGCAGGTACAGTTGGTCTTCCTTTATAATCCGGATCTGTTGCCAAATATAACTCACTTAAATAATGAACCTTAAGAACTGGATCAATATTATCTTTATCTAATGTAAATGCCCAATCGCTTATTTCTTTATCTGGGCGTACTGGATCTAGTGTTCCAACACTAATAACATCCTCAAGCCCCAATAAGCTTCTTACTATTATGCTTCTATGCGCCCAAGGACAAACAGGTGCCCAAATTAAACGATATCTATTTGCTTCTACCTTTAATTCCCCTTCTTTATCACCAAATGGTGTTGTAAATCTATTTGGTTGTCTTATAAATTTTCCACCTTCACCTTGTTCAGATGATTTTTTTAATTTTGAAACATAATCAGCATCTAAAGTCTTTTTTCTACTTATACTGCATAAGCTACCTTCTTGCATATTTACACCTCAAATAATCCTTCAGTTGATAAATAGTGATCTCCACCATCTGGAAATATAATTACTATATTCTTTCCACTATTTTCCTTACGCTTAGCTACCTCTACAGCTGCACTTAATGCAGCTCCTGCAGAAATACCAATTAAAATACCTTCTAGTTTTGGTAAAAGTCTTGTATATTTATATGCATCCTCATCAGTAACATCAATTACCTCATTAAATAAAGAAACATCTGTTGTTTGAGGAGTTGCACCACCACCAATACCTTGAATTTTATGTGGCCCTGGTTCACCACCATTTAAAATCGCACTACCTTTAGGTTCTACTGCAATGATTTCTAAATCAGGCTTTTTTTCTCTTAAATAATGTCCTGTACCACTAATAGTGCCTCCAGTACCAGTACATGCAAGGAAAATATCAATATTACCATCCATATCATTCCATATTTCAGGACCTGTTGTCTTATAGTGAGCACCAGGATTATTTGGATTTTGTCCTTGTTTTGGAGTATAAGAATTTGGTATTTGTTCGGCTAATTCCTGAGCCTTAGCTCCACCACCAGCCATATTTAATTGCTTTGGTGTAAGGTATACCTCTGCACCATATGCTTTTAATAATTTAACTCGCTCTATACTCATATTCTCAGGCATAGCAATCTTAATTTTATATCCTTTTGCTGCTGCAACCATTGCAAGACCAATACCTGTATTACCACTAGTTCCTTCAATAATTGTAGAATCCTTTGTAAGCTTTCCTTCTTTTTCAGCTTCTAAAATCATATTATATGCTGCTCTATCTTTTACTGATCCACCTGGATTCAAGAATTCAAGCTTTGCATATATATGAGCATTAAGTCCTAATTCTTTTTCTAATCTATTTAATTTGATTATAGGTGTTTTTCCTATAAGATCTAAAACACTATCATAATATTTTGACATAATTAAAGCCTCCACTTGACTATTTTCTTTTCTATTTTATTTACCACTATATCAATAATTGTTGTAACTAAAGCGATAGTCACAATACCTGCAAGAACTCTTCTATAATCTGCATATGCCTTATATGTTTCTGTATAAAAGCCTATTCCTCCATTTATACCAATCATTTCAGCTGCTACTAAGCACATGAATGCGCCTCTTAATGATTTAGAAATAGAAATAATTATACCAGGTAAGCAATATGGTAATACTACCCTATATATCATTTCGAAATTTCCTACTCCCATTACTTTAGCCGCATCAATTATCTTCTTATCTATTTGAGAAACTCTAGTTATCATTCCCTGTAATGTTGGCCAAAATACTGCTAAAAATATAATTGCTATTGCTGCAATCTTAAATGGAAACCACATAATTAACCATGCTGTGATAAGTACAGGTGGTATCAATGTTATAACATTAGTAATTGGTATTGTTACTTCACTAACTCTTTTAAACCATCCTGCAATTAAGCCTAATATAGTTCCACTAATTATTGCAAATAAGAAGCCAAAAAACAATAATTCCAACGAATCTAAAACATTATTCCATATTTTTACATAATCTGTTTTAAAAACGTAAAATAATCCTTCTGGTGATGGAATTAACAAATCATTTTGAACTAAGCCAAATTTATATGATAAATCCCAAAACAATAAAAATATATATATAATAATTATCAGGTCAGTAGCTGATTTTTTATTAGTAAAAAATAATTTAATAAAATATAATCCAAAAGCTATTAATAAGACAATAACATATGGTGTTGCATCATAAGTTTTATTATGTTCTGTAAAGTAGCCAACATTATATCCAACTATAGTATTTGTTATTAAAAGAGATACTGCTATTAAAAAACCTATTAAATGATATTTTATATTTTCTTTTGAAAAAAAGGATTTAACCTTTATTTTAAAAGAATAAATCAAATTTAAAAATATATTTTTTATTCTCATAGCTTTACCTCCTCATAAATATTTTGCTCAATATTTTCATAAAAGGAAGAAATAAGCTTTCTATGTATTTCTTCGTAATGAACCTGACCAACAAGTTCTTCTCTTATTCTAGGATAAGGTAAATCAATATTAATAGCTTGTTTAATATGTTTAGGTTCCATAACAATTACCCTATCAGCTAATAAAATAGCCTCATCAATATCATGAGTTACAAATATAACTGTCTTCTTATGTATTTTTGATAATTGAGAAACAAGTTCTTGAAGTTCAAGTCTTAGTTTAGGATCTATTGCTGAAAATGGTTCATCAAGAAGTAAAATATCTGCTTCTAATGCTAAAGCTCTTGCAATAGCTACTCTTTGTTGCATACCACCAGATAACTCAAATGGGTATTTATCAACAGCATCTAAAAGTCCAACGGCTTCAATATAACCATTAACTCTTTTTAATCTTTCTTCTTTAGTAAAATTCTTTCTTTTTAAAGATTTTTTAGCCCCAAACATTACATTTTCTTTTACAGTTAAAAACGGAAACAAAGAATAGTTTTGAAAAACTACAGCTCTATCAGCACCACTTCCAACTACCTTCTTACCATCAATTAAGATTTCACCACTCTTTGGTTTATTTAAACCATTAAGAATTGATAATAATGTTGATTTACCACAACCAGATGAGCCTAAAATACATATGAATTCACCCTCTGAAACCTCAAGGTTAATATTTTCAAGTGCACCAAATGCTTTATTCTTCCCTATATAATCAAAGCAAATATCTCTTATTTCTATTTTTTTACTCATCCTAATCACCTCAATCAAATAGTCCTGTTGATAAGTATTTTGCGCCTCCATCAGGTAATATTACGACTATTCTTTTATTTTTATTTTCTAGTCTTTGCCCTACTATTTTTGCTGCTTCAAGTGCAGCACCTGAAGAAATACCAACTAAAACTCCATCAGATAATGCTACTTGTTTTGCTGCCCTAAATGCATCTTCATCAGCAATAGCTAATATTTCATCGTAAACATTAACATCAAGAGTTATAGGCAAAAATCCAGCACCAATTCCTTGAAGTTTATGCGTACCAATAGTGCCTTTAGATAACAGTGGTGAGCCTAATGGCTCAACACCGATTATCTTTATTTTAGGATTCTTCTCTTTTAGATATTTGCCAACTCCACTTATAGTACCACCAGTACCAATGCCAGCAATTAGTATATCTACCTTACCAGATAAGCTGTTGAATATTTCTGGTCCTGTTGTTTTATAATGTGCAAGCGGATTTGAAAGGTTTGTAAACTGTCCAGGAATAAAGCTATGTGGTATTTCTTTTGCTAATTCCAACGCCTTCTTAATTGCACCTTTCATTCCTTCTGATGCTTTTGTTAAAACTATTTCAGCCCCATATGCTTTTAATAATAAAATACGTTCAACTGACATAGATTCTGGCATTGTTAGAATAACTCTATAGCCTTTAGATGCACCAATTGCTGCTAACCCTATTCCTGTGTTTCCACTTGTTGGCTCGATAATTACAGAATCCTTTTTTAAAAGCTTTTTCTGTTCAGCATCTAAAATCATTTCAAGAGCTATTCTATCTTTTATAGAACCTGCTGGGTTTAGATATTCAAGTTTTGCAAATATATTACCTTTAATATTTAGTTTTGCCTCATACCCTTTTAATCTTACGATTGGAGTATTTCCAATAAGCTCTGATAGCTCTTGATAAACTTTCATATATAGCCTCTTTTCTATTTGTTATATTCATTAAATAAAGCTAATTTATCTTTATAGAATTTATTATTTGGATTTGCTGATGCTAGATATGTAATAGCTTCTTCATATGCACCAGTTTCTACATATGATGTAATATTTGAAATCTCATTCTTTAATACACCAGCATTTCTTAATGCATCTGTATAAGTTTCAATTCCTTTTTTATTAGGATCAACACTCCATTTTGTGATTCCACCATAAAGATAATTTTCAACATAATCAGTTTCTTTACCAATATAATTTGCGATAATGTCAACTACTTCACTTCTATTAGACTCATTTTCAATATATTCCCAAGCCTTAATTCTTGCTTTTTCATATGCTACAAAAGCCTTATAATTTGTTTCATATTTTTGTTTTGATGTAAGCTGACGGCAGCATACATATTCAGGAATAAGTTGTCCAGCCTCTGCGATAATTTCAATTCCATATGAATCCTTATAAAGATTTGCATACTCTAATGGTAAGAATCCAACTTCAAAATTTCCTTGACCAATTTGTAATGCTACTGTCTGTGCATCTGCAAGGTTATTAATATTTAATTCGTCCTTGTTATAATCAGGGTCGTTTTCAATTAAATATTCATTAGTAACAACAAATGAAGCTTCACCTATAGCAAATGCTAATGATGCTCCTTCAATTGCATCAAAATCAATAATTGTATTTGAATCCTTATATTTATAAGCTTCGCCCTTCTTTGCAATTAATGCTCCGCCTTCTACTGCAGTACCACCAATGAAACGTAGGTTGTCGTTTCCATTTGAAATTGCTTGTACATCAGGGACAAATCCTGTTGTAAGTATATCCAATTCATTTGAATTATTGTTGATAGCTGTAATAGCATTTGTACCAGAAATATTAACTCCAGTAACCTTAACTCCTTCTTCGTCGAAGAAACCTTTTTCTAATCCTATAATATCTCCAGTTGTTCTAATAACACCTGTAGGTATTGCAACTTTTAATTCTCCATTTTTATATTCTTTAGCATCTTTTTCTTTATTACCACATGATGCAAGTGAAGCAATAGATAATGCTCCTAATCCTAAAACTGCAAATAATCTAATTTTTTTCATTTTTATTATCTCCTAATTATTCTTTAATAATCCCTTTAATGGGTTAATAGATGGATCTACAGAAATAGTTACATTTCTTGGATCTCTATCCTTTTGTTCTTTTGAATTCCATTTTGATACTGAAATATCTTTTACATAATCTTCAATTGTTTCATCCTTTGGATGGCGTAAATATATGTTATCTGGGTCATTTGATAATTTCTTTCTTGAACCATCGCTTGCCCATAACTTTTCCCATGGAATCTTTGCGGCAATCTTTTCAAAAAAGCTATCCTCAACTCTTTCACCATCTTCTGCCTTAGGGAATTCAAACCATGTATATCTTTTAAATTCAGGTATACTGAATAAATCCTTTGTGTATTCCCAAATATTTTTATATTCACTTATTCTCTTCTTTTGTGGGCCTACTGTATGAGGATATGTTGTTTCCCATCTTACTAATGATAAATATAATCTAATATCTGAATCAGTAACATAATCACCAAATAAGAATCTATTTGTTTCAAGTCTCTTATCTAGTTTTTCTAATGAATCGTGGAAATCTATATAACCTTCATTATATGCTTCCCATGATGTTGCAAACCACATTCTATATCTTGCGTTATTTATTGTTGGAAATAACCAATCATTAAATTCATCAATTTCCTTACGATATTTTACAGGATATAAATCTGGTGCGTCAGTCTTTTGAAATTTTCTAAATTGAACTTCTAAATAATTACTTAATCTATGATAATCATTATTAACTGCCTTCTTTGTTTTAAGATCAACAATTGTTGGTGTTGTTGGTCTTCCTTTAAATCCAGGTTGTGCATTTTCATATGCTTGTGATAAGAAATAAAAACCTGTTGATGGATCTTTATAATCTTTTTGATCTGGGAAGGCATGACCATATACGCCTTTTCCTAATGGACCTGTTGTAATATCATCAAAAACATCTTCAAGACCTAAAATATCTCTTACAATTAAAGGTCTATTAGACCAATGACAACCATGCTTCCAATAAATCTTATATCTACCTTTTTCTATAGGTAATTCATCCTCTTTTTCACCAAATGGTGTAATTAATTGATTTGCTTGTCTAACAAATACACCTCTTGAATCAGTTTCTGATGATGACTCAATTGGTCTAGGTCTTACTCCAACCTCTTTTGCAAATTTTAGAGCTAATTCATCTAAATTATTTGTATTATTATTTTTTTTATGTGCTCCTATGCTGCATGAATCAAATCCCATTGTTTTTCTCCTCTTTTCATACTTATTTAGTAGGATTTATACTTTTTTTAAATCCAACTTATAGTTGGATTAATTTAATATTTTACCTTTATAATACCTAATGACTTCACTTCCTAATTCATCATCATATCTATAATCTCTTGGAAGGTATAGTCTTTCATTATAACAAGCATTACCTACATACTTAAATGCTGTTTTATATCTTTTAAAATCTCTTGAATTATTATAAATAATATAATCAGATAGATTTGCATGAATGAATATGTCATATTCATTTGCTCTTAGAGTTATTTTATTAATTAGATTATAAAATACTCCTTCATAACCATTTTTTACTGCCGCATTAACTAATAATGCTTCCTTAACAGAATCAGTTATTATTTCTGCAACTCCGATAAGTATATTATTTTCATATACTAATTCAATAAAATCAGCTCGTTTTAAATCTTTTTCTGTATCTTTAATACTTTTGTTATCTTTGTAATAATCATTAAGCAATTTATTAATATCTTCTATATCATTATCATCGAAATGATCCTTATATACTATGTTGTCATTAATAATTGGGTTTATATCATTTCTTTTTTCTCCATCAAACAAATAGTCATCTGGTAAAAAGAATCCAACACCAGCTTGATTTTTTACTCTATCTTTATCTGCTTCTTTTATATATTTAAATGCCATCTTGGTTCTTACAAAACCTAAATGCTCATATAAAGAAATAGTTCTAGGATGTGTAAATGTATATATTTCTTTTCCCTCTAATGATGCAACTAATCTATTAATTATATCTTTTCCAATACCTTTACCTTGATAAAGCGGATTTAGGGCAACATTATAAATAATTGCATAGTTTGAATTTGCGATTGCTCTTGAAAAACCAATTAACTTATCATCATCAAAGGCATATATTTTATACTGGCTATTTATAAAAGCTTCTTTAACTTCATCTACATTATCGATTTTTCTTCCACCAAAAGCCATTTCTAATATATTTTTTACATCATTAAAATTTACATTTTCATCTGTTGTTTTATAAACAATACTCATAAATATCCCCCTTTTTTGGTAAATAAAAAGGCAGGATATAATAATCCTGCCGTATTTATAAGTTCATTTAAAAAGCGTAGTAGGAATTATTATTGAAAATACTCTTAAATTGTCTTAATTTCATATACATCATATTACACATAATAATTCCTCCTTTATAACTAAATTGCTTTAAATGCAGTATCTAAATCATCAATGATATCATCGATATGTTCAGTACCAATTGATAATCTTACTGTATTCTTATAAATACCTACAGCCTCTAATTCCTTTTCATTTAATTCTGAATGAGTTGTTGAAAATGGGTGAATAACAAGAGATTTTACATCTGCAACATTTGCAAGTAATGAGAATAATTTTAAGTTATCAATAAACTTTAATGTATCTTCTTCACTACCATTAATTTCAAATGTAAAGATTGAACCTCCACCATTAGGGAAATACTTCTTATATAATTCTTGTTGAGCCTTATCCTTAGATACTGATGGATGATGAACCTTTAGTACCTTTGGATTAGATTCTAAATATTTTACAACCTTTAATGCATTTTCTACATGACGTTCAACACGTAATGATAATGTTTCAAGACCTTGTAATGCAATAAACGCATTAACTGGTGAAATTGCAGCACCTGTATCACGTAAAAGAATTGCTCTAATATAAGTTACAAATGCTTGTGGGCCTACTGCATCATAGAATGATACACCATGATAAGATGCATTTGGTTCAACTAAATGCTTAAACTTTCCGCTCTTCTTCCAATCGAACTTACCACCTTCAATGATTACACCACCAAGTCCTGTACCATGACCTGTTATAAACTTAGTTGCAGAATGTACTACAATATCTGCACCATATTCAATTGGTCTTACAAGATATGGTGTTGCGAATGTTGAATCAACTACAAGTGGAATGTTATGCTTATGTGCAACCTTTGCAATCTCTTCAATATCTACAACATCTGAATTTGGATTTCCTAATGTTTCAATGAATACTGCCTTAGTATTTTCTTTAATAGCCTTATCGATATCAGTTGGAGTAGGCTTTACAAATGTAGTATTAATACCATAATTTGGTAGTGTGTATTCTAATAAATTAATAGAACCACCATAAATATTATTTGCTGCAACAATATGATCTCCTGCAAATGCTAAAGCTTCTAACGCATAAGTTATTGCAGCTGCACCTGATGCAACAGCTAATGCACCAGTTCCATTTTCTAATCTTGCAATTCTTCTTTCAAACACATCCTGTGTAGGATTTGTTAATCTACCATAAATATTACCAGCATCTCTTAAACCAAATCTATCTGCTGCATGCTTTGAATTGTTAAATACATATGATGATGTTAAATAAATAGGTACAGCTCTTGCACCTGTTGCAGGATCTGGATTTTCCTGTCCTACATGTAATTGTAATGTTTCAAATTTATAATTTTTATTGCTCATAATTTTATCCTCTTTTTCTATAATCTTATTTATTGTTAATTTTATTTGTCATTTTTTATTTATATAAGTCATAAATGACATCATGACTATTCTTCATACAACAGTCACAATCGTCCATACATCCGCTATCCATAATAGCCATAATATCACCTCGTTTTTTTAATTTCCACATTTCCTATCTTTTTAGTAGGATTAGCCTTATTATAAACCATTTTTTGAATAAGTCAACATTATTTGTAAAAAAAATTAAAAAACATATTTCGAATAAATCTCATACATTTTCTTATAAATGCGCGCGCACGAAAAACATATTTAAAATTATTATATTTTTTTATAATTTTTTTATTGCATTATAAAGCTATTTGTGATAAATTTTTTCTTGCAGTTTTATTAACCAACAGGTTAATGGTTGTACTTTTTATTTAAAAGGTAAAAAATACATATCAAAAGATAAGGATTAACGCAGGACGAAAGGCCTACTATGTAAAACTAGCTAAACAACTTTGTTGTGATTATAGGTTAACCTATGTGCTATCATGAATCATGAACATGGCAAAAATAAGCAAGCAATAATCACGAAATTTGGTATGCCTCTGGCAATCGAATTTTTAAGAAGGAGCAAAGGATTAAAGTAAATAACAATGAAAACATTAAAAGAGATTAAGAATGGTAATCTATACTACAATGGTTATGATTTAGAAAAGCTTGCAAAGGAGTATGGAACACCACTAAAGGTAACTTTCTTAGATGTTATTAGTGAACATATTACATCACTAAAAAATTCATTCAACACTGCCATAAAAGAAACTGGCTACAAAGGTAATTTTATTTATCTAAATGCTAATAAGGCAAATTATGGTAAAGAAGAAATTGAGACTTCTTTTATCGCAGGAGATGGACTTGAAACATCATCTTATTATGATTTATTATTAACTTTAAAAATGTTTAAAAATCATCCAGAATTCAAAAATAAGCTTATAGTATCTAATGGATTAAAGCTTAATGATTATCTAGATGAAATTATTAATGCTAACAATAACGGATATAATATTATAGATATAATTGATGATATTAGAGAATATGAATATCTTAAGAGTAAAAATGTAAGTCTTAAGGTAGGATTCCGTTGTCATTTATCATCACAATATGAACCTGAAGTAAAAGATGATAGATTTGGTCTTTTAAATGATGAAATTAAATATATCTTAGATGATATTAAGAATACTAAATTATCTCTTACTACTATTCATTATCATCAAAGAGGCTTCGATTATGAAGAAGATAAATTTGACGCTAATTTAATAAAAGCTTTTAACAATTACTTAAATGCTAAAAAGCAATATAATACATTAGTAAATTTCGATATTGGTGGTGGTATGCCATTACCAATTGAAGAAAACTTTAATTATGACGCATTTATAAAAAGAATGCTTAATAAGCTTAAAGATTTATGTCTTAAGAATAATATAGATATGCCAAATATTATAGGTGAAAATGGTAAATTCTCTCAAAAGGATTCTACTGTAAATATCTATAAGGTAGTTGGTGTTAAAAACACAGGAGAATATCCATGGCATATAGTTAATGGATCATTATTAATTGCATTACCTGAAATGTTTGCTTTAGGTGAACCAATTGAAGTAAGACCAATTAACAACCTTACATCTCCTATGCAGAAAGTAAGACTTGCAGGTATTACTTGTGACTGTGATGATGTATTATTTGATAGAGAAAAAGGATATTTCTTATTACCTAATGAAAAAGATAATTATATTGGATTAATTGGTACAGGCTCATACCAAAATAGTATGAATGGTAAGGGTGGAGTACACCACTGCCTATTACCTGAAGAAAAGGATGTAATTATCTATACTAAAGATGGTAAGGAAGTAAGAGAAATAAGACATGACCTTCAATCTATAGATGATATCTATAGAAT